>ENA-UOJC01000301-UOJC01000301.1-human-gut-metagenome-genome-assembly--contig:-C104-NODE-301-length-90225-cov-26.721703_pt1 | contig 90225 bp, 94 predicted proteins | sample MGYA00242339_ERZ723886 | MGnify/ENA metagenome assembly ERZ723886 | reverse complement strand
GGAACGGCACCGGCAAGCGTATCTCCATCAAGGATACCCGCGGCATCATCGACGCCATTCTGTCCGGCGCCATCAACACCGCTCCCACCAAGACCATCCCCGTCTTCGGCTTCGAGGTTCCCACCGAGCTGCCCGGCGTTGACTCCGGCATCCTGGATCCCAGAGACACCTACGCCAACGTTGCCGACTGGGAGACCAAGGCCGCTGACCTGGCCGGCCGGTTCACCAAGAACTTCGTCAAGTACACCGGCAACGACGCCGGCAAGGCTCTGGTCGAGGCTGGCCCCAAGCTGTAATTCGGCTTATCGTCTAAACGCAATCCACCCCCGGGAAATCTTCCCGGGGGTGGATTTTTGTTCGGCTAGAAAGACCTATCCTATTGATGTTAGGGAACCTCTGATTAAATCGGCAAGAGCTGGGAGCGAGAGATTTTTCTCTAGCCGAAGGGTTCAAAAGCGGAGGAATACTGTATGTATTTCCCGCTTTTGAACCCGCACGGATAGGGAAAAAGATCCGCTATCCAGCCGCAGACGATTTATTCAGAGGTTCCTTAGAAAAATCCGGCCCGTTCTCGTAGGGGACGATGCCTTCATCGTCCCGCTGATAAATACTGTAGGTTTGGATGGATGGGTCGATGAGGGCATCGACCCCTACAGGCTCTTAATCGGTCTTCGAAATGTCGTGGGGATTATCGGAAAGAATCTCCCGAAAGAGCCACGCCAGTGCGAGTCCTCTGTCTAAACGCATACGATGAAAACACCCCCTGCCTTCATTTCGAGGGCAGGGGGTGTTTTTGGGGATTCAAGGCGTTCTGACAAAACGCCGGAAACAGGCAGATTTTCGTTTAAGAAGCCAGGCGCTCGTCGACGCACTCGCTCTCGCTGTCAATCTCCTGATAGGAGAAGACGGCGCGCTTGCCGTAGTGGCAGTTGGCAATCTCCACGCAGTCCGGCTCGCAGTCGTGAACACGGCTGTCAATGGTGATGATCGCTTCCTCGCCGCTGTGCAGGACGATGGACGCCCGGTCGCCGGACTCGGGAGGCAGACACCACAGGCCTGCAATGCCGTCGTAGCTGTGATGCTGAATCTCAATGTCGCCGGAGTGCACACGGAACCGATAGGTGTGTGCGCCGGACTGGCTGGGCATGTCCACGGCATAGCCGTGCATGGCAAATACAGGATGTAAGGTAACGTTCTTTTCTTCCATATCGGCATCTTCCTTTATTATTCTCCAACCGGGAGCGGCTCAAAGAGAAGCCTCAATTTCCTCCTTGGTTCGGAGCAGAATGTCATAAAACTGTCTTGCGTATCCCGTCAGAGGATAGTCCTCATGGTAAATGAGCACATCCGTGTAGCGATAGCGGTTTTCCGTGCAGGGAATCTGAACCAGCCCATGCTGCCGCAGCACTTTTTCCGGCAGGGGAGAGACCCACATGTAGGTCTGGGGCACGTTGCTGAGGAAGTCGAACTGACTGCCCCGCTCGTAGAGGTAGATTCGCTTCTGCTCCACCCCGGCAGCCTCCGGCTGGAAGGTCTGCTCATCGCCATGCACCAGCTCCGTAAAGCCTGCCAACTCCTCGGGAGCAATCAGCTCCTTGGTCGCCAGCACCGACTCCCGAGAAACCAGCAGCCGGTAGGTAAAGGTCCAGATGGGCTTTACCCGCAGGTGCTTCTGATGAAGCAGCTGTCGGTTGCTTTCCTCCAGAAACTCCGGATACCGGATGATTCCCAGTTGAAAACCGTGATTCAGAATGTTGTCAACGGCCTCCTGGGAATTGGTCTCGGAGAAGTTGATCTGAATCTGCTCCTGGTTCTGAATCTCCTTAAAGAACTCGGTGAAAGCGTAGGTAATGTAGGTGGCCCGGGGAATGGAAATCTTCATGGCAGCCAGCCGCTCGTTCCGGTTTTGCAGCTGCCGCTCCAGAACCTCCATCTTGTAGACGATCTGGTGAGCCAGCTCCAGGAAGGACTGGCCTTCCTCCGTCACCGCGGTTCCGGCAGGGGTTCTTTGGAACACCGCGTAGCCCAGGACATTTTCCAATTCCTTCATAGCCTTGCTCAGGCTGGATTGGGTAACGTACAGGTTCTGCGCTGCCTGGTTGATGGAACCGCACTGGGCGATTTCCACTGCGTATCGCATTTGTTTCAGGGATATATCCAACATTTAGTGCTCACATCTTTCGTGCGCCCCATCTGTTTCATGCGCATTATAACGCAGATCCGGGCGTTTTTGTAGTCTTTGTTTGGCATAGGGATATGAATGGGATTCATATCCCATTAAGGGAATCATAGCCGGATTTTGTTTTCCTGTCAAGGGTCGTTTCCCCGGAAAACGCAAAAACCGCGGCGTTCGCCGCGGTTTTTGCAACAAGAAAAGAGGAGAGGAAAAATGAAAAAGAGGATAGGTAGCAAATTTATAAATACCGTCCGGGGTTCGGACTGGGATGTTTCGCTTGATCTTTATAGCCTTATTATAACCGGGAAATATTAACGAAAAAAGAGGAAAGTTATTAAGCAAGTATTAAGTTTTGTGAAGAGTGTTCAGTTTCTGCGTAAAAACTTGTTGATATTTCCGACTTGACAAAATTCCCGGGAAAAGGGAATTGCAATCCCCTTTTCCCCATGTTATCATGGGTTTTGATAAGTCTTTGAGGTGAAAGCCATGAAGTATCTGGAAAATATCGACATCGCCGCGGACAGCCGGGAGGAGATTCTGCCGGACTTTTCCCCGGACTTTCCCTGTCTTGCCTCCCATGTGAGGCTGAGCCGGCAGTTATACCCCGGCGCCCCCTGGCACTGGCATCGGACGGTGGAGCTGTTCTATGTGGAAAGCGGCTCTTTGGAGTACATCATCCCCGAGGGACGCTTCCTGTTCCCCCCAGGCTCCGGCGGCTTTCTCAATGCCAATGTGCTGCACAGCAGCCGGATTGCCTCCGATTCCCAGCCCACCGTTCAGCTTCTGCATATGTTTGACCCCGTTTTTCTGGCCGGGGAGCGGGGCAGCCGGATTGAACGGAAATACATTCTTCCTCTGACCGCCACCGGCCCCCGGCTTCTGCCCCTGCATCCGGACGACCCGGCCCAGGCCAAAATTCTGGCTCGGCTGAAGGAAAGCTTTGCCTTGCCTGACGGGCAGTGGGGCTATGAGCTTCGGCTTCGGGCGGTTCTGTCCGAGCTCTGGCTGGCACTCATTGACCTGGCCCGGCCAACGATGGAAGCCGGGAACGCCGCCGCCCCCTCCGACGCACTGATTAAATCCTTGCTCGTATACATTCACGAGAACTACGCCCGGAATCTTTCCGTAGATGAGCTGGCGGCAGCGGTGCACATCAGCCGCCGGGCCTGCTTCCGGGTATTCCGGGAGAACCTGCGCATGACCCCTCTGGAATACCTGCGCCAATACCGGCTGAGCAAGGCCCGAACCCTGCTGGAAAGCACCGACCTTCCCATTACGGAGATTGCCTACGAGTGCTGCCTGGGCAGCAGCAGCTACTTCGGCAAGACCTTCCGGGAGGCCTTCGGCTGCACCCCCGGCGGCTACCGGCGCAATTGGCACGATCGTGATAGGAATTGACATATATCGGATAGCAAAAGCGCCAAAAGTGTACTATACTGTCAGCATAACCATATGGAAGGAGCCAAAACTATGCTGCTGTCCCGATACACCGCCGAGCAAGCCCTGGAAGAGGCCGGTCGGTCGAATCCCGGCCCCTGGGTCAATCACAGCCGGTATGTTGCCCAGGCCTGCCGGAACATCGCCGCCCGCTGTCCCAAGCTGGACGCGGACGAGGCCTATATTTACGGCATTCTCCACGACATCGGCCGCCACGCCGGAGTCACCTCCGAGCGGCATCTCATCGATGGCTACCGCTACTGCATGGCCAGGGGCTGGGTCAAGGCCGCCCAGATCTGCATTTCCCACGCCTTCATGGTGAAAACCATCGATTCCTCCATCGGCATTTTCGATATGCCTCCGGAGGACAAGGAGTTCATGCGTAATTTCATCGTCCGGGCGGTTTACGACGACTACGACCTGCTGGTGCAGCTGTGTGACGCCCTGGCTCTGCCCTCGGGCTTCTGCCTGCTGGAAAAGCGGTTCGTGGACGTGGCACTGCGCTACGGGATGCACCCAGCCACCATCGACCGGTGGAAAGCGGTTCTGGACATCAAGGCGCATTTTGAAGGGCTCATGGGCTGCTCCGTTTACGATTGTCTCCCCGGCGTTATCGAAAACAGCTTCCGCTGAGGCCTGCCTGCGGAAAATCCGGCCCTACGCTGCAGCGCGGAGCAGGCAAAGCGGCGGTTGTCCGTCCTTTTGCCCTGGTGTTTTTTACGGTTTCACTTAGAGCGCAGTGCCCTTTTTCGGCACGAAAAGGCCTCTCATGTCCGCGCCCTCCAGCTCCAGCAGGCGAACCTTTCTGTCGATTCCCCCGGCGTAGCCGGTCAGGCTTCCGCCGGTGCCCACCACCCGGTGACAGGGAATGAGGATGGAGATTTCGTTATGTCCCACCGCGCCGCCGACGGCCTGGGCGGACACCCGGGCACGCCCGGACTTTTCGGCAAGCCGCCGGGCGATTTCGCCGTAGGTCACGGTCCTGCCGTAGGGAATCCGCAAAAGGATCTCCCATACCGACTGCCGGAACGGGGAGCCGACCGGGTGCAGCGGCGGCAGGAAATCCGGCTCTTCTCCGGTAAAATAAATGTCCAGCCAGCGTTTCGCTTCCGAGAGGGCAGGGGCGTCCCCTTCAGTGCGCTCCTCCGGCAGACCCCGGGCAAAATACTTCTGCCCGTCAAACCACAAGCCTCGAAGTCCAATCTCATCTGCCGCCAGCAGGATGCCCCCCAGGGGCGAGTCGTAATGCTGCGTCACGATCATTTCAGGTTCCTCCCGTTTTCTTTTTCGGTAATATCCGGCACCTTGCGTTTTCTGCGGATTACAGTATCATTGTATCGCAATCAACCCGGGAATGCCAGCATAATATCCGCAAAAGCGACAATCCTTGCGACTCCACCGCTATTTCCGGTGCGGATGACCTCTCGTGTGCGGGCGACAGGACTCGAGTACACTATGGCGCACCCGGCGTCGAGCCGCCGGATGGCAACAGTCCACCGGACTGTTGCATTTTCATGGGTTCGAGCCCGTCGCCTATACCAAAATAAAAAAGGAGCCCGCAGGCTCCTTTTTTACTCAATGTGGAAATGGAGAAACGGCCACAACCCCATCAACGCAAGGAAAGCACGTCATATCAAGATGACGTGCTTTCCTTCATGAAGGAGTTTGGATGAAAAAGAAGTTCTTGGTGCTTTGGTGTTCTTGCCATTTGCAACAATCGAGAAGGAAATCATCACAAGCAATTTCCCGACTTATGGATAGTTGTCGCGGGTATGAAGAAATACCGCCAGGAGAACGAGTCCTGCTCCGGCCAAGCTATAAGCAGTTAGGGCCTCCTGATATATCACAGCTCCAGCTAACAAGCTAACCAGGGGTTCGATTAACGTGGTGAAGGCCGCCTGCTCTGCACCAATCCGACGAACACCGGCGGTCAGACAGCTATGAGCAACGCAAGCACAGCAGGCCATAGCCCATAGGCTAGCCCAGGCTATGGGCTCGGGAGGTAGGATAACACGGCCCGAAAGCATAGATTTGCAGAAAAACAGGATTGAGGATCCCGTAGCCAAAAGAGTCATTTTAATAGGCCCTGGAAGCGCGGCGTAGCTCGCCCATTGATTTGCACTAAGATACAGCGTATAGGTACAGGCGCTGGCTAACGCCAATAGAACCCCAATCCACACTCCCTGAGAAAAACCTCCAGCTAAGAAAACCATGCCCAGAACGGATAGTACCATAGAAAGTATACCGTTGCGTCTTACCCGACGGTGTGTACGGAGCGCAGTCACGATGGTGACCACACAGGGATAGAGAAAGTGCAGAACGGTGGCTGTCCCTGTGGGGATGTAGTTATACGAAACTGCCAGAAGGAATGTAGTACTCCCCATTCCCAGTGCGCCTACACAAAGAAGTTGTAAAACCTGTTTTCGTGTTAACTGTATCTCTTTTACTTTGGGTGTAAAGAACCAGAGGATGGCGTTTATCAGGGCTGTAAAGGCGTGTATCAAGCACACGATGCTTGCGCCATCCATACCTGACAGGCTCATTCGCCGTGAAAAGATGGGCGATATGCCAAACAGGCTAGCCGCCAGAGCACAGAGAAAAAAGCCACTCATCGGATATAGTTGAATGTCCTGCGGGGTTCTCCGCCGGGCAGTTGCTCTGAGAACGCCGCTCTCATTTGCAGCAGATATAAAAGATTTTCCCCCAGGCGTTTCATGATTTGCATTCCCTCTTCATCCTTTTTCACTTCCCCAAGCTGGTGTCCAAAAGCGAGATTCCAATAGTAAGAGCCCGCCAGAAGCATTTCACTATAAGATAGATAGTGGTTCAATGCGTCCAAGGTAGATACACTTCCTGACCGACGCGCTACCGCCACGGCGGCAGCGGGCTTCATGCGAAGTTTCCCACCGCCCATGGAATTGACGTAAAAGGCTCTGTCCAAGAAACACTTCATAGGGCCGGGAATTCCAGCGAAGTATGTCGGTGCACCTAAGATGACGGCATCCGCCTCTACCATGGTCTGGATCCATTCATTGACCCTATCGCCATCTTGTACACAGCGAAATGCAGAGTTTCTTTTGCACCCACCACAGGCCCGGCAACCCGCCAAAGTCTCACCACCAACGCAAATGATTTGAGTTTGGATATCAGCTTCTAGTAAGGGCTGCAGCACAGTCTCCAGGGCCAAAACAGTATTGCCGTTTGGCCTAGGGCTTCCACTGAAAGCGACTACCCGCATTTTTACACCTCCGGCAAACCACGGGACCTGCGTACAGTGTTGATACTCTTACGCAGTCCCTCCTCCAATGTAGTGGTGGGATAATAACCAATTTCCTTTTCCAGCAAGGAGCAATCAAATTTCCAAGGGGTGTCGATCTCCCCCGGTTGACGGCTCAGATGTATGCCGGGCATCAGATTTTCCACGATTTTGATTGCGTCGGATACAGGGCGCAACTCTCCTCTGGTCTGATAGGTAGGTGTGTTATTTTTAGATGACAATAGTACAGCGCGGAAGATATCGCCCATGTCGCCTACGTACTGCCAATCCATTACGCTGTCTCCGTAAGGGACCGCTCCCCCTTCCCCAAGTGCGGGTTTGTCGATGAGTGAGGAGAAAAAGGGAGTATAAGAGCTGCTGATAAAGGGACCGTAAACTAGATTTACCCGTAATGCCACGGTATCTAAATCATGGTATTCTCGGTAGTACTTGCTTAACCCTTCCAGGAACTCTTTGGTGTAGGAGTAAAGGCTGCCTGGGCAGTAAGGCGTCTTTTCTGTAAGGATGCAGTCAGCCATATCCTCCCCATAACGGGCGGCCCGATCTGTTTTAGTACCGTATACCACCGAGGAACTTGCCCACACTACCTTCCGTACCTTCTCCTCTTTACAGATCTCCAGCAGATCTTGGAACGCATGGATATTGAGCTGTATGCTTCCTTTGGGATCTCGACGACTATCCCGGTTCATGCGACCAGCGATGTTCGCCACATACTCACAGTTATTGTCCACGATGGCCCTACGTACACAATTTGCATCTAATAAATCACCCTTAAGTCGTGTCACTCGGGTCTTTTCTTCCTCGGTCAATATCCAATCCAGCCAACGACCATCATCGCTGCGGGAAAAAGCTACCACCTCATGGCCATCAGCTGCCAAGCTTTTTACTACGTATGAACCTACAAGCCCTGTGGCACCAGTCACAAAGCATTTAATTTTCATATTTTGTCCTCCTCACTTCGATGAGATCGCCAGTATTCTCCAAGCACATAATTCACCTTTTGCACCATTGCAGAAACCTCGGCTGCAATAAGAGCAGCCCCCTTTTCCTTGGTGGCAGCCGTGGCGTCACCCATTACGCCAGTGTCTGTTACCACATCCCAGTAGGTAGGCGTGGAATCAAAATCTTCCGTAAATTGAGGGTAATCACAGATGGCTCGCTCCATATCAACGCATTCCGGGCAACATTCCAAGGCTTGGGATGTTTCCACTTCACATGCGTGCTGAAAAACAGGGTGAGCACACGGTGAGGTGCGGATTTGTTCAGCCACAGAACGCATAGCGCCCCGCTCCTCCAGAATCACGAACTTCACATCTTTCCCCATAAATTCCTCGTAGCTTTCCCGCACAGCTTGCTTAATGGCTGGGACATTCCCATAGTGGTGGCTACGAATGAAAATCACCCGAAACCCATGGTCATAGAGGCTTCTTAACATATCCCGGACTACGGCAATCAAAGTGTAGTAGGATAAGGTCAAAGTTCCAGGAAAGCGATAAAGCGACCAGACCTGTCCCATGGGGATGGTAGGAAGCAAAATGATACCTGTCGCCTCACAAATGCGACGAGACTGCTCGGTACATATGCCATTATCCACATCCAGAGTCATGTGAGGGCCATGCGCCTCGATAGCACCCAGCGGCAGGATACAGGCGGGCATCTGCCGTACCGCCTTCTCCGCTTCAGGCCAGGTAAGTTTCCCCCATTCAATCACTTTTTTCATAGTCCATACCTCCTTAGTTTTGTTCCAAAGCCAGAAAGCTTCGAGGGTTGTTCACCAGAAGATCCTGGACCACATTTTCCGCCTCTCTGTGGGTAAAGCCATCCTCCAGCATCTGTCGCTTGAGGCGAGGAATGAACTTGGAGGGAATGTAGGCAAAGCCCGGACCACCGCCAAAAGCGGTAAGATAGCTGCGCCGAGCTAGGTCTCCACCGATCAGGATGCGTTTGCCGTATCCGGCGCGCACCAGTTCCATAATCAAAGAAATGCGAACTTGTTCTGTGCAGTATTTCACCTTGCTCACTTGGTCAAGGCCTAAGAAAACGCCATAACGCAAGATTTCCTTGTAGAGCCAAAGGTCTGGATTGCGATCCATATGACCAATGCATACCCGCCCCAAATCTGCACCTTCCTCACGCAGCAAATCCAACTGCTCAAGCGCCATGGTGCCAACTCCCGTATGCGTAAACAGGGGGAGCCCAGTATCCCTCTGCGCCCGTGCCACCGCACGCGCACATTTTTCTTCGCTAGGAGAAATAAACTGGTAGCTGGTTCCAAATTTGAGTTGGCCGGGACGTAAATTTTGGGATCCATAGCCTTCTCGCACCGCCTTGGTCACACGGGCATAAAGTTCCTCCACGCTGCTGTTTTTAACCGCTTCTGTGTGATGCTCCTTCTGACCAAATCCCACGGTACCCACCACCGGCACACCGGCCTTCTGAGAAATCTCCAGTCGTAGATGGGCGTTATCACCAAAATCCGCCGTGGAGGCATCTACCAACAGAGATCCTCCCGCTCTGGCAAAATTCTCAAGTTCTTTTGCCATGGTATCCACATCGCTCAAGGAGAGGTCGATGTCATTCGGCTTTTCCACTGGTGGACGCGCAATGACATGCTCGTGATAGTCAATAATGCCAAATTGCTCGGCAGGCAGGTCACCCGCCAGCGTGCGAATAATTTTCATAGTTTTAGGTCCCCTCTTTTGTCATTTTGTCTGCCCGTAAACCAGCAATGTGGCACCGGGTAGACAGGATGTCTGCAGCGGCCATAGAAAGCTCGGTGACGCCCATTTCAAGGTAGGTTTGGGTCAGCGCCGGATTAGCCGCGCTTTCGCCACAGATTCCTACGGGAATTCCTGCCACCCTAGCGGTTTCCACTGCATACTTTATCAGTGTCATTACCGGCTCCGCTGCTGTGTTGTACAGATCCGCCACTGCGGGATTTCCTCGGTCTGCAGCCATGGTGTACTGAGTTAAATCGTTGGTTCCTATACTGAAGAAATCCGAGCATTGGGCCAACTTCGCACTGATGAGTGCAGCTGCGGGCGTTTCAATCATCACACCCAGTGGTATATAATCTGCTACTGGAACGCCTTGGTTTCTTAATTCGTTGCATTCCTCTTCCAACATAGTCCGTGCTCGTTGAACCTCCTCACAACTGCATACCATGGGCAGCATGATGTGTAAGTTCCCTGCTATAGACGCCCGAGCAAGAGCGCGAAGCTGGGTGCGAAAAATTTCCGGCTTAGCAAAGCACAGCCTCAGTCCTCGACAGCCTAGCGCCGGATTTTCTTCGGCTTCCAGTGAAACGCCGTGTATACATTTATCTGCACCGATATCCAATGTACGGACAATGACTTCTTTGCCTGCCATGAGATGGAGCACAGAGGAGTAGACCGATGCCTGTTCCTGTTCATCGGGCAGGTTTTCCCGATCAAAGAACAAAAATTCACTCCGAAACAATCCCACTCCCTCCGCATCTGCTTGAAGTGCCAGTTTGGCTTCCTCGACACTTCCTATATTGCAGTATAGCTTTAGGCTCTGGCCATCCGCTGACTGTGTGGGTTTTCCTCGGAATTGCTCCAACTGTGCACGTTTTTCATTTTCTTTGGCAATGAGCTCCACAAATTTGGACAGCATATCCGCATCAGGCTGGGTAATCAAATACTGATTTTTCCCATCAAGAATGGCGACATCACCTTCCACCAGCATCTCCAGTGCGTCCCCCACGCCTACAAGGGTAGGAATTCCCCGGGTTCTGGCCAGAATACAGGCGTGAGCAGTATAAGAACCTTGGGCGGCCACAAAGCCTTTCGTGTGAGTACCTGCTCCCAAAACGGTACTGGGAAGAAGCTCCCGGCAGAAAAGGATATAGTCCTCCGTGTCCTCTTCTACCTCTGGGATATTTTTGGTCAAAAATCGGGACAACACAGCTGCGGCATCGGTCACATCGACGGCACGTTCCTGTAAGTAGGCGGAGCCAGAACTACGCAACATTTCAGCCAGCTGTTCCGCAGCTTTCTTTACACCAACGGTAGCTGGGCTCCCCGACTGAACATCGGCGTGGATAGCATCGGCGAAATCGGGATCGGTCAACATGCTCCGATGCACACATAGAATATCTGCCTCTTCTGTTCTACCCCGTGCTCGACATTCTGCTGCTTGGCCTTGCAGCCAATCTGCCGCCGCCTGACGCGCATCGAGAACCTTCGCCCATTCCTCTTCTGGCGTACCCTTTGTCCCATCAAATTCTGCAGATGGCGGAGAAATCTTCTTCAACACACCGCAAGCATAGCCACTACAGCCGGCGATCCCTTTTACCATTCCCATTTGTCTCACACCTTTCCGGCTTTGATTTATACGCCATTTTCTAATATGTAAGTTTCCAGCTTTGTGTACACCTGGTCTTCATCTGGACCTTCAATGTGTAACACAATGGTCTCGCTACACTGAACGCCCACGCCCAGCAAGGAGAACAGGCGTTTACAATCAGCCTTCCGGTCCCCACAGCTCAACCAAACCTCTGACTGTGCCGGCTGGCATATTTCCACCATCTGACTAGCAGGTCTGGCATGGAGACCGTAACTGTCCTGTATGGTGCGTTTCAATATTTTCATGATTTTGACCTCACAGATTCTTTATTTTCCAAAGGCCATACACCTTATTGGGTTTTCGAAGTAGAATTTATGTACCAGCTTATCGCCGTCCAGCCCTTGCTGAGCAGCCATGTCCTTGAGCTGCGGGATGAACCACTTCAAAGGATAGCTCAAGCCGGGGCCCCAGCCATATCGGGTATAATAGGAGCGGCGAGCGGTATCACCCGACAAAAGGATCTGTTCTTCAAATCCATCCTTCACCAACTGAAAAATATGTTGAATCAAAGCACTTTCGGTGTGGTACTTGATTTTTCCTACGCCATCAAAGCACAGAAAAGCACCCTCTTCTGCCAGTTTGCGGTGATACCACAGATCGAGATTACGGTCCATGTGTCCAAAACTCACCCTCTGAATGGGCACACCTAAGTTCTTCAGAATCTCCATTTGCTGGAGCCCCATAGTACCCGCTTCGGTATGAGAGTGAATAGGAACATCCGTCTCAAAATGGACCGCGGCTGCCACTTCCATGGTCTTGATTTCTAACGGAGAGATGGAGTTGTAACCCGTACCAAATTTGACCTGGCCAGCCCGATATCTGGTTCCCTCAATTCCTTGGGATACTTCTGTGCTCACAAAATCCGTAAGAGCTTCCACACTGGAGCACTCCACCCATGCTTGGTAGGTATCATATCCGCCAGTGAGTTCCCGCAAATGAGCAGGGAGAGAGGCTGACCATAAAAAGCTTTTATTGAAACCTGCTGTTCCGATAATGTTTACTCCGGTAGTGCGCGCAATATCCGCTACAGCTTTCACGTCACGTCCGTAGTCCACGGCGGTGGCATCCACGATCGTTCGGCCTCCGCTATTGTAAAAATCCAACACCTCTTGCCGGGAACGCTCCGGGTCGTCCAGCAACAAGTCGTTTTCCCTCTTCTCCACCCAGTAAGGAGGCCTGCATACGATGTGCTCATGGGCCAGAGTAAACCCCATATCTTTAGGCGAAATATCGCCCAATAGAGTTCTGACAAAACTCATAAAATCCCCCTTGGTGGTCCAACTGCACCGGAAAGAATTTTTTCGGTGCAGTTGGACTTGTTTTTTTGTTTATCCAATAATCTTACCGATGATGCCAAAAATCCAGGCGAGGAGGAATTCATCCGTTTCACCAGCCCACATAATGGTATCGGGGATAGTGGCGGGGACCATGAAGTTGACAAAGATGAACTGTCCAAGCGCCACGATAGTAGAGATAATAAAGCCACCAAGCAAAGCACCCTTCACACCGCCAGTTGAGTTGCCAAAGATACCGGCAGTAGCGCCGTGGAAGAATAGCACAATCATGGTAGGGACCACAACGAACTGGACAGACAGGCCCAAAACCAGCATCCAGAATATGATACCTACGAACATGCCCACGAAGCCCAAGATAACGGAGTTGGGCGCATAGGTAAACAGCACGGGGGCGTCCAAAGCAGGGATAGCGTTAGGCACCAGTTTGGTTGCGATACCCTTGAAAGAGGGGATAATCTCACCTACAAACATACGAACGCCTACCAGAACTACTGCGATGCCCGCAGCGAAAGTCAGGGACTGGACGATGCAATAGATGATGAAGTTCTGAGCCCCGGCGCTGGCCACGATAGTCTGGCCGTTGGGGGTGTTTTTGACCATAACAATGATGCCGCCAATGACGTAAAAGATGATCATTACAAGGGCGGTAATTACATTGTTGTCACGCAGGAAGGAGCATTGGGCGGGGAACTCCATAGCCTCGGCATCCTTCTTGTTTTTGCTGAACAGTTTACCGGCTTGAGCTGCGATCCAGCTACCTACGCCAGAAGGATGTGCAAGAGCCAGATCGTTTCCGCCGGTAATAATACGGACATACTTTTGGGTCAGGGCGGGCTGCAGGGTGAAGTACAGGCCCAAGAAGGGGGAAATAATACAGACAATCTGCCAAGTGGCCAGGTTGGGGGCAAAGTTAATGAGCACACCCACAGAGACGACTGTCACCCACCACAGCTCATGGCCAGTAAGGAAGATGTACTTGAAGGGGGTAATTCGGGCCAGCAGTACATTAACCAAGAAAGAGAATGTCATGCACAGTGCTACAGCGCTGCCAAACTGCACCACGAAGGCATCGTAGCCAATGCAGTTGGCGAAGGTGGTGGACTCAAGGCCGAACACCTCAGACCACATAGGCTGGAACACGCCAAGGGAACCGGTGATGACACTGGTGCCGGAATTGATAACCAGGAAGCCAATACCGGCCTTTAGAGTGCCGGAAATAGTCTTCTGGGTCGGTGAGCCCTGGAGCAGATGGCCTGCCAGAACCACCAGCATCAAAAGAAACGTAGGGACTCCAAAAAAGTTATTTGACAACCATGTAGTAAGATTAATCAGGATATCCATTCCGTATAATTCCTCCTTTTTTGCATTACTTCAAAAATGTCAGGGCTCAAACGCAGCTAACATTTCTGCCAGTTCTTTTTCCAGAATTCTTTTGTTGATGTAATTGGTAATTGTTAGGATCTTCGCGCTGGGGTTTGAGATGCTCTCGGCAATCTCCTTTGAGGTGACGATATAGTCGCACCGCTCGCCACAAGCACAGCTGGGGTCGGTGTGTTCCACCTCAGCTTGATACCCATGGTTGGACAGGATCTCTTCAATGCTCATCCGTAGAATCAAGCTGGAACCTTGTCCAGTGCCGCACACACAAATAATTCTCATAGCTCCTCCTTTCTGTCATAATGAGATGGTACTTTATCTAACAAAGCGGATCTGCTTCCGCTAGGTTACAAATGGTTCACAGCTCACTCCTGCTCATTCAGAAGAGCCCAAAGCTCAGCAGGACCATCAGCCGCCATGAAACGCTCGAAGATGCCTTCACTCCCGAAAATGTGGGAGAGCTGGATAAGAGCAGTCATGTGGCTTTTTCCATCAGAACTGGCTAATACAAAGAAAAGGTTGGCATATTTTGTATCGTCGAAATACACTGGCTCCTGCGTACGTAGAAGCGCCATAGCCAGCCGCTCGACCCCCGCCTCAGGACGAGCGTGAGGAAGGGCAATTCCCGGTGCCAGTACAATATAAGGGCCGATGGTTTCCACCGACTCTATCATAGCGTCCACATAGGATTCTTGGATACTTCCATCCTCAAGCAAAGGGACCGAGGCCGTACGGATGGCCTCTCTCCAATCCGAGACCCTTTCAATACACTGAATTCGTTTTTGTGTAATCAAATCTGTCAACATGGTACTTCGTTCCTTTAAAATCTTTATTTTTTTGTTTGCCAAAAGTTGTTCCAATCTTGCATTTAAAAGAGGCATATGCTCTTCCTCTACAAAATCACGAACAATTTGTTGAATGTCACATAACAGCTCAGCGTTATGCCCAGTTTGGCCCAGGTATTGGTTAATCTGTTTTTGGATTCGATATCGATCGTGGGTGGTCAACAGGGCGCTAACACGCAGGCATGGCACTTCCGTATCCAGCGCCAGGGTGGAAATGAAGAGGTCGGCTTTAGCTTTCTTAGATTTTAGCTGCGCTAGAGGGATTAGACAGGTGGACGCTTCTGGAAAAAAATGGTGTATCTGGGTCCGGAGCAGTCCCCCCACACCCACTGCGTTAGCACATACGATGCCAATTCGGGGCATGTCGAGGGCGGATTCTTCATTTTCTTTTACATCCACTGACATCCACCCGATATACTGTAATGTTAAGGCAACTAATTCGTTCTCATTCAGATGGCTTTCCAAGACAGGTATTCCGCTCACAACACTTCGTGTTAATTCCAACAGATAACGATATTCCCTATTGATCAAAGCATCCTCTGGCCGATAAAAAGAATACCCAAAAGCAACCCTGCTCAAGGCACCGCGTATATACTGCCGTGCATTTTGCGCTACCAGCGTTCGGTGGGGAAACTTATTTCCTCCTGCTCGCTCAAAGGCAGGGACTATCGCGGAGACCTCATCCTCAAGCTTTGGGTCGGAATAAAACAATGGCTCCGGATACTCCTCGTAAATGCTGGCAATACATATGATGGTTCGTATCAATTCTTCTGTCTCTGCTTTGATGATTTCAGATCTCTCAGCTACCTGTAACCTCGAGTCTTTACGTAGCAGTTCCATGAGCGGTTTCACTCCAGTATCTTGCAGGAGCCAGTAGATCTTTTCCCTACCGTGGAGCCGCGTTAATGCTTCATCCACATCCGCAGAACACAGATACTTGCCTCTTTTCCACCGATCCATCCATAAAAGGAATACCGCCGCAATGAGGAAGCAACTTTGTTCACTGAGGAAGATGTCCATATGTGTGGCAGTAGAAACCAAATCCTCTGCCATATTACAAATTTCCTCGTAAGGAAGGCCGTAATAAGCGTATTCAATACGGCTACTCAAAGGATATCTTTCTCCTGGGTGGGTCCAGCACCCCACATAACTCAGTTCCCATACCAAAGCTTTGCGTAGGTCTGCCTCATTTCCGCTTAAAGAATATCCATTGACAGAGGAGTTGACACGTACATCAAATCCAGCCTGTTGCAATTCCTCTGATAGGCCCATAATATCGTTGATACAGGTGTTGCGGCTAACATCTAACGCCGCACAAATCTGATGGTTTTTTAAATACGGAGTATGCCATAGCTCAAAGAACAAATATCTTCTTCGCCCAGCGGGGGGGAATTCTCTTTCCAGAGATGCAATATCATAAAGTAAGTCTTTTAGTTGTTTTTGTGCATCCGCATCCAGTTGAAGAACTCCTTTTTTCTTAGGGCAAAAAACCGAAATACCCTTTTCTTTCAGATAATATCGGCATGCCGTGAGCAGATCATAGGCTTGTGTTTTTGAGATCCCCAAGTTCTTTGCTATTTCTTTAAAGGTCAGGCTCCCGTTATTTTCAAGTAGGATTTGCAATCCTACCACAATATTCCAGTTCAGTTTCATTTCAACTCCCCTTTTTTATTATATGCAAAATTACTTATCAAAAAAAGTCCAAATTTAAACAAACGTTTTCCTCAGAAAGCGACAATTAACCCTGTTTTTTATCAATTCACGCCATTCGTTTGCTTGTTTTTTGTGCAATTCGACAGTTTTCTACTTGCCTTGCCTAATAGAAGTCGCGATTTAACAGGATTTGATGAATGCGCACACTCCGCAATGAATTGTCTGTTTTCTTTTGCGTTTTTTATCCATTCACAAACTGACTGTCGCCCCAAAAGCACATGGGAGGGCAGATTACAATAACAAGTGCAACACGGAAAAAATAAATAGACCTCATATTAACCAGGGTGTAAAATGTAGTCACCACAACAAACACGACACGGAGGTTAATATGAGAGTCTACACACATTTTACACTATCTGAAAAAAAGCGAGTGCTCTTAACCGCCTTTCAAATGCTGTAAGAACACTCGCCATGGTGCGGACGACAGGACTCGAGTACATTATGGAGCACCCGGCGTCGAGCCGCCGGATGGCAACAGTCCACCGGACTGTTGCATTTACATGGGTTCGAGTCCGTCGCCCGGATACCAAAAAAGAGAACCCCCTCGGGGGCTCTCTTTTTTGGTGCACCACGGCAATCCAAATCCGAACCGGTATTTGCTTTTGCGGCTTCCTTCACATCGTCCAGAGTGATGGTTCTGGTGCCGTCCTTGTAGTTGAAGGTGAGAACCAGCTTATCATCATACAGATAAATGGCGTTCACAAAGGCATCGATCAGCATTTTGCGGTGAGACTGCTGGTGTACATCCAGCTTGCGGAATTTGTGCAGCCAGAAGGTGACGAACTCCGGGCTGATTCTGGGCTTGGCGATCTTTTCATTGGCGATCTTTTCATTGGCGATCTTGATCTCCAAATCCTCCTTGGTAGCTTCCAATTCTTCCAACCGGCTCTTGGTGGACTTGGTGAGGATGCCCTGCTGGATGGCGTTCAGCAGATTCTGGATGCCGGTTTCCGCTTCCCGGAGCTGCTGCTCGTACAGGGGAAGACTGGTGTTTTCACGATCCTGCAAATCCATCACCATGGACACGATGGCTTCAATGGCTTTGTCGTCCATGACCACCTTCATCACTTCGTTGACCACCAGATCTTCCAGCCATTGTTTCCTAACAGGCTTTTTCTTGCAGTCCGTCCGCTTCTTTTTTACAGATACGCACTTGTAGTAGTGATGAACGGTTCCGTTCCTGCTTTTGCCGCTCTCGCCACAGAGGTAAGCGCCGCAGTAGCCGCAGAAGAGTTTCGTGGTCAGCAGGTAATCATCCTCGGCTTTGTGACGGGCCGGGGCTTTTCTGTTTTGCGCCAGCTTTTCTTGAACCCGATCAAACAAATCTTCTGGGACGATGGCAGGGATTCCGTTGGGAACGATAATGTCCCGGTATTTGTACTCTCCAATATAACGACGGTTACTGAGCATGTGCTGAATGCTGTTGAAGTTCAGAGGTTTTCCTAATTTATTGCGGATGCCATTTTCATTTAGCCAGTCACGCAGTTCCTTCATGGTCGCGCCCTTGTCGTATTTCTTGAACACATCCAGCACAAAGGGAGCGGTCAGCGGGTCAATCTGAAAATGCTGTTCCTCATCAATCACACAACCGATGGGAAGTGTGCCGCCGTTGAACTTGCACTTTAACGCATTCTCCGTCCTGCCACGGATAACCTTCTCCGACAGATCGGCAGAGTAGTATTCCGCATAGCCTTCCAGCACGGATTCCAGAATGATACCCTCCGCACCTTCGGAAATCACTTCCGTTGCGGACACGACTTTCACGCCGTTCCGCTTTAACTGGGCTTTGTACCGTGCGCTGTCGTAACGGTTTCTCGCAAACCTGTCCAGCTTCCAGACGATGACCATGTCAAACAGTTTCTTGCTGCTGTCCTTGATCATTTCCTGAAAATCCGGGCGGTTGTCCGTCTTTGCGGAATAGGCACGGTCAATGTAGTGGCGGAGAATCGTGATGCCGTTCTTCTCAGCAAAGGCGGTGCATTCCCGAATCTGACCTTCGATGGATTCCTCCCTCTGACTGTCGGAAGAATAGCGGGCATAAATCACGGCTTTCATTCTGCATCCCCACTTTCCAGTGTCAACGCCTGCGTCAATTCACGCAGCCTGTTTTCCAGCAAAGTCTTGTCTGGTAGATGCAGGGTATAGTCCGCAACCATGGTGGGGGACATACTTCTGCTCAAGGCATATTCCACAACTGTATCATCCTTGCTGGTGCAAAGAATCAGTCCTACGCTGGGATTCTCATTGGGCTTTCTCACATCCCGGTCAAGGGCTTCCAAATAGAAGTTCAGTTGTCCCAGATGCTCCGGGCGGAATTTGTCCACCTTCAATTCGATTGCCACCAGACAGGACAGCGCACGATTGTAGAAAAGCAGATCAATGAAGAAGTCGGTGTTCCCCACCTGTATCCGATACTCCTCACCCACAAAGGTGAAGTCCTGACCAAATTCCAGAATGAAGTCCCGCAGATTTGCGACGATACTTTTACGAAGATCCTTCTCTTTGTATGGTTCTTTCACATCCAGAAACTCGAATACATAGGCATCCCGAAGGACAACCAGTCCTCCGCTTCTGGTCAGCAGTTCTTTGTTCTTCGTATCGGACAGCATGGTTCTTTCAAAGAGCATACTGCTGATCTGCCGATCCAGTTCCCGCTTGGAGTAGTTGTTCGCCGCACAAAGCCGAAGGTAAAATTCCCTTGCTTCATCTGTCTTGCAGCCGGTCAGAATCAGCAGATTATTTGTCCACGAAATTTCTCTCACCAGTGGTGAGAGTTTTTCGTTGCCGCGGTAAGTTTCATAGAACTGCTTCATGCGCCAGATGTTCTGGGCCGAAAAGCCTTTGGAGGCTGGATAGCGATGGCGGAGAAACTCGGAAAACTCGGTGACAACGCTTTTGCCCCAGCCATCAGCCTCAACCTTCTGGCTGATGTAGGCACCGATTTCCCAATACATATTAATCAGCTCCGCATTTACTGCCCGCATAGCCCGGGTTCTGGCATTGTCAATGATCTCTAAGATTTCATCGAACTGATTACCCATGAATGTCAAATCCTGATTCATTCCTGTCACTCCTTCAACATTTCCCGAAGGGTTTCTTTCAGCCGCTCATTGATGGGAGAGCCAGGGTCAAAGCACATCTCGATGAACTTGTCCATCTCTGGATAGACCTTTTCGATTTTCATTTTCCCCTCATACAGCTTACCCTGGGGCTTGTCCGTGCGACCAAAAATGTAATCCAGAGATACATCAAAGTAATCCGCATACCGGACCATCACATCCGCCGGGACATGAGCCTCGCCGCTTTCAAAACGAGCAACCGCCGACTGCCGGGAGCCAACAATCGCTGCAATCTTCGCCTGAGACAGCTTCGCACTTTGACGCAGTTCCCGCAGCCGTACACCGATGGTATTCATAGCCGTCACCTCCTGACCTTTGTGTGACTATTATACCCTGTATCGCATATTAAGTCAATCTCAAATTAACATAACATCATTGCTTTCGTAGAGGGTTGCAAACGAAACATAAGCACCGTCAGGTGTGCAGCTCACAAGGAACTTGTGATTCAAAGGGCTTGGGAGATCTCCCAACAAGCAGAAAACGCTCAAATCCGCCGGGGCGGAAGTGAGCGTTTTTCGCATATGGCGCGCCATATGCATTGCTTGCCCGTACATTGACAACGCGGATTTTGGATTCCATATATGTATTGCTTTCTAAATTGGTTTTATATCCTCACATAAAATAATTCTTGAGCAACAACGACTTACTTATTGATATCTAATGTATACTTTCTCGGGAATTGTAATGGCAAATATGTTCTGCATAATGCGTTGTCAATTTTCACCAATTACTCCATTGACAAACAGATTTCGAAATTTTATACTATAGATGTCCATGAATTGTATGTAGTTTGATTTAAGTATCTGCACACGGCAAAAAAGCAAAACAAAAGTAATGAGGTGAAAAGTATGACCAATAGCACTAATTCTTTGGCACTACTAGAAGAAAATAAACAGATCATCTTAAGGGAATTCTCTAAATTTAGTAACAAAAAAATTAATACAGTTTTCTTTTTTTACGAATTAATAAAGAATGCAGATGATACTATTGCTCCAGCATTATTTCAGCATTTCTGTATAGTTTATGAAGATGCGACTCTTAGCCATGAACGCGATGCAGATACCATTATTTCACAAGAAGAGATCAAGATACTCGAGGAAAACTTTGATGATATTATCGAAGCGAAATTCAAAACGCTATTAAAACGAAAATATGAAGAAAAAATGTTCTATGAAAAACTGTGGTATTTTATATGGAAGAGTGATGTTTTATCCGACATTGAGGAAGGTTCAATTTCAGAAAACACAGATATTTCAGCAGAAGACAAAGTTCGAACATATGCTTTGTACGAAATTCTAAGAGATAAACGTATACCTTATTTCTTTTTCCCCGGTGGTCTTAACATGTCTAATGAAGATTATCGAGCTAAGTGTGACGAATTAGCAAATACCAAGCGAAAAATCCGTTTCATCCTTTCAGCGGAGATATTTGACCAAAAAACAGAAAAAGCTTCGCAACTTGTTAAAATTATTGATGAACTAGAAGCATATCAAGATAAGACAATTGCGATGGTATTTATAATAAATGAGCTTCAAAAGAATCAATCAAGATTAGAAAATGTTGGCCAATTGTTGCATCTTTTAGAAAGTTCTCGATAAGGAGGGCCGCATGTGGAGAAAAAGATGGCAGTCCAAGACTTTCGCGCTCTATTGAACCAACTTTCCTCCGCAAATGAAGAATATTTGATTCAAACAGATTCATCATTCAGTGGTGAAAAAGAGAACAATGTTCACGAAACAAATGCAGAATTAAAAATCCAAAATATTGATGTATTGCTAATATGTGCTGTGGATGATGAGTATGATGCAATAAAGGAATACTTGGATTATAATAAGATTGCATTAGAATATTCTGAGGATGTGGATGGATTCTATTTTTTGTTAAACTCAGGGAAGAAAAAAATCTCTTGCATTCTGGTAAAACAGAAAGAGGCTGGGATGGTATCTTGTGCATGTTTATGTGGACGTCTACTAAAATATAAGCCTAAGCTTGTTGTAATGCCTGGAATATGCGGCGGAATAAATGGTAAAGTACGCCAAGGAGATATCGTAGCTGCCTCAACGGTGTATGATTATGGTTCTGGAAAGTATCAGGTAGACGGAACTTTTGAGCCTTCCCCATACCAGTGCCAAATTGATCCACGGTTAACAAGGTATATCAATGCAGCATCCCAGTATTTTAAAACCATTCTCAACACCTGTGCTCCTCATGTATTATGTATCAAGGACAAAAACGGGAATTCATTTATCAAAAACGAGAGTAACATGCAAATAAAACAAGGTACGGTAGCAACTGGTGCTTCAGTCGTAAATAATGAGGCAATTGTGGAAGCAATGCGCTCGCATAATCGTAACGTTATAGCTTATGATATGGAAGCATATGCACTAGCATATGTTTGCACTTATTTTTCAGATGTGCCAATACCATGGCTTGTCATTAAAGGGGTTCAGGATTTCCCGAACACAGAAGATAAAAGTATGTATACAAAGTTAGCCGCTCATGTAAGCTCCGCTATAGCAGTTGATGTAGTTAAAAGATTCTTTATTTAGGTCTTAATCTGTGAGTGGTAAATGAAGTAAAAGCATTATTTATAAGCATATACCCAACATTGTTCCAAAGTGAGCATCAATGCATTGTAAGCAACAATCGAAGGAGACTCTTTTGCAAATAGCATTCGATACTGGCAAGCAATGCATATGTAATACATATGCCAAAACCACCCATTTCTGCTGAAGCGGAAGTGGGTGGTTTCTGCTTGTTGAGGCGCTGCCCCAAGCCCCGTAGAACACATTGCCGTGTTCTGGAAACGCTGGATAAATCCAGCGGCTGCACGATTCTTTGAATCGCTTGAGGCACATTCCACCTGGCACGGCTTACCCATGGATGCTTCCAATGTGAATGATCTCGTCTGCTGCCTGTGCCAATTCCTTGCTATGGGTCACGACAATCACACATTTCTTTTCCTCGTATGCAATGTGCTTCAACAGGTCAATCACATCCCAAGCGGTGGCCTCGTCCAGATTGCCTGTTGGTTCATCTGCCAGCAGCACTTTGGCATCGCTGGCCAGGGCACGGGCGATGGCTACCCGTTGCTGCTGACCACCGGAAAGCTGCAGGACGCTGCGGTTCCAGTATTCCTCTCCGATCCCCATGCTGCCCAGCAGTGCTTTGGGGTCGCCCTTGCCGCCCAGCTTTACATTTTCCAACGGAGTAAGATAGTCAATCAGGTTGTAGCTCTGGAATACCAGAGAAATGTGGTGACAGCGGTGCTCTGCCAGGTCTTTCGTGGTGATGGGCTTTCCGTCATAACAAATCTCTCCCTGAATGGGTACATCAAGACCAGCCAAAAGGGAAAGCAAAGTTGTTTTCCCGGAACCGCTGGGGCCTAAGATGGCGTACAGCTTGCCGCATTCAAAGCCATAGCTTACATGATCCAGAATCAGCTTGTCGCGCTGCGATTTATAATAATAGGACATATTCTTTACTTCTAAAATCATGCGATCCTCCTTAACTTAGTTCACTCAGGATTTCCCGCGGCTTCTTTCGCAGGACAGGGATTCCGGCAATACCAATGGAAACTACAATCAGAACAATTACGCCTGCGCCGCTGAGCAGCCACATTTCTTCCGTGATTTTCACATCTACACCCATGACTGTCTGTTCCGCTTGTTGAGAGGCAAACATGACCTTACCTGCGTCCCGATCCCTTTGGATTTCCGCTTGCTCCACTTGGGCGGCAATCAGATAATCTGCCACTGCTTCCGAAGCTACTGGGGCAAGGGCAACGGTGACGCCAAAGGACAACAGCGTGATGAGCAGAGCTTCCATGAGGAATTGACCGATGACACTGACTTTCCGAAAACCAAGAGAAAGCAGAACGCCGATTTCCTGATTTCTGTTTTTCGTCCAGAACATAAATATCAGGAAGAGAATGACAAAGCCAGCGGCAAAGGTAAGTACAATCAACAAGGTGCTGATTTTCTCAAGATCATGGAAGTTGGATGACATGGTAGCGAGATTTCCGTTTCGGTCAATCAGATCATATCGCTCCCAGTCAATGACCGCAGCTTCCACCGCCGATTTCACAGCATCGTATTCATCCACATCTCCAATGCGAAAATAGGCGTGTTCAAAGCAGGGCGCGGTTTCGTTTTCGGCCTTTTCCGGGAAACGGAGGTCGGTGAAGACCACATTTTCTGAACGGTAAGTATCGCCGGACATCAGTGGCTGCATAAGCTGCTGCGTTTGATAGATGCCGATAATGACCGCTTCCCAAATGGGGGCGCTTTCCGGGTCGTGGCAGTCGTTGAATTGCAAAGTATCCCCAATATGAAGGCTGTTGCGCTGTGCCAGTTGTTCCGAAATCACGCACACATCACGATCCTCCATACCGATCATGCGCCCTTCTTTCACTGTCACATTGCCGGACAGAACATTGAAATCCAGTTCCATTTTTCTGTTTCCTAGCAGGGTGACACCACCAATATCGTTATACTGGTCATTATCGGGACCTTCGATCCGGGTAAAGTTGACAGGATTGACTGGGGTGATTTTTGTTGTTACATTGTAGTCAGAAATACCTGGAACAGCAGCAAGTTTTTCGATGTCGTCCATAAGCAGGGAATCAAAGGAATTGTCGGCTCCCACATACCATTGGGTGCCGTAGGCGGTTTCCAGCTTACGAATGTAAACACCGTCCAGCTCCCCTTCATCTAGATACCCCGGCTGATGGGTGATCTTGTCCGTCGTTTCTTCCAGCCGTTTCGTTCGATTGGACTCATTGCCATCCAGCCGCAGACCAGCCCCAACTGCCTGCCGGGTGGTGTCCTGGGTCTGAATGCTGGCATTTTGACAAGCCATGCCACACAGAAGTGACAGGCTCACCGTCACGATCACAAGCAGAAGTAAACTGCTTTTGACCGGTTTGCGAATCACGCTTCTCCATGCTCTTTGAAAACTGTTCATGTTATCCCTCCATTCTGGCCAGGGTGTCTCTCGGATTTGCCCGGAGTGTGGGAAAAACCGACAAGCCCACTGCGATCAGTACGATTGCACATCCCAGAAGGATCAATGCCAGAAAATGTGTGGGCTCCAAATGTGCACCTGCCATGTGTGCCAGATCACCTGTTGAAAAAAGTCTGTCCATAAGCCTCCGAGCAAACAATCCGCAGATCACAGTCGCTCCCAAAGCCGATAGCACAAAAAGAGTCAGGCTTTCCGTCATTGCCTGCAAAAACAGGCTTCCCTTTGATACGCCAAGGCTGATGAAAACAGCCATTTCCTTTGCCCGTGTTCGCATCCACATACAAAGCAGCAGGGAAACCACAATGACTGCCGTGGATATGATAAGTGCCAGCATAAGGACTGTCATGCGTGTTACTTGCTTTAAGGGAGCAATCATCTGCTGATACAGGGCATCCGAGGTTGTAATGCTGACGAAATCATCAACCAGCGGCTCCGCCTGTTCCCGCAGCGCATCCAGACAGTCAGGGACGGAAGTATAAACGGAAACCGAGCAATAGCCGTCCGCGTCAAATAACGTTTCAAACATACGGTGATCGACATAAAGCTGGTTTTCAATCCGGTATGCTGCTGCCACATTGTCCTCCTGTCTGCGCTCCATACCCGAAAAGAAAATACCGATAATCTCGCCGGAGGCGGTATCTCCGGTTCCTGTGTCCAGCGTGATTGTATCGCCGATTCCAAGACCATTTGCCTGGGCAAGAATGGAATTGATTAAAATGCCGTTCTGGGCATCCGTAATATGGGTTCCTTCCAGTAGACGGTACTTCTCTTGGGCAAACAGCCCGTCAATTTCTGTGTTGTCACAGGAATGAAGTGTAACGGACAAATTCAACGGGTCGGCACTTTCTTTTTTAATGATTGGAGAAAAATCGGCAGGATATGCTGTGCTGCTTGCCGTGCGGTTGATTTTCGTCACAGCAGGCAGTGACAGCAAATGGGAAACAGTTTCGGAAGAAATGCTGTTTTGCCCTCGCCGGTCCTCTAAAATGATCTTTGAACCTGTTTTTTCACGGATAGAGCGATTGACACTTTCCGCCGTTTGCAAGATCATAGCAGCGCACAGAATCAGCGTGCTAATAGCCAGAAAACAGGAAAATAGAACAATGCTTTTGCTTTTCTTTCGCCGAAGGTAGCAATAGGCACGTTGATAAAATGCCATAGACTTACCCCATAAGTCTGTAAAGGAAAACCCGATCTGCGTGAAGCACATTGTCACTGTCATATTCGCCGCAGATGATCAAAGTTGCCTGCTTCTTCACATCGCCCACGGTGGCGGTTTCATAGCGGACTTCTCCGGTTTGCGGATTGGAATAGGCGTACTGGAAGGTGCAGCCGCTGTCATAGGACACCGAAACTTGCTCCCAGTTATCTTCATATCCCGGTGCTGGCATTGCTGCCACATCCCCCTCTTCATGGGTCGGGGCTACGGTGCAGCCGTCCTCTGTAAATGCAGAAACGGTTCCGTTCAGCTTGGAAATCGCAAACAGTTCGTCTCCGCTGGCAGGATTGCCGGGTGCTGCTGTCTCAGTGGACGGTGCGTCCGGTATATGCTCCGTTTCTGCTGGTGTTTGTGATACGATTGCCTTAACATTCTTCTGATGTGACGGTTTTAAGCATCCGGCGATGATGATCACAACAAGGATTGTCAGCAGAAAAACAATGACTTTTCGATACATGGTATAAAACCTCCTTTTTGATTTCGGAGCGATCATACCATGCAGGCTCTTGAAAAGTCCTGTAAGAATTCAGGGTATCCTTGCGCATTCTTAAAAGTTTTTTAGAGAATCCTGTGATATAATGAAACCGAAAGGAGGGCTTTCCATGAGGCTTTTATTGGTGGAGGACGATCAGAATCTCTCAGACGCCATTGCAGAGCAGCTGCAAAAGGAAGATTATATCACCGACTGCTGTTATGATGGGGAAACGGCGCTGCACTACGCTCTGAATCCCGAATATGGCTATGACATTGTTCTGCTGGACAGAATGTTGCCCATTATTGATGGACTGACTGTTTTGAAAGCCATGCGGCAAAAGCAGATATTTACGCCTGTGCTGATTCTCACCGGGCTGGGAGAGCTGGAGGATAAAATTGAAGGGCTGGACCGCGGTGCGGACGATTATCTGGTGAAGCCCTTTCATATCCGGGAGTTGCTGGCGAGAATCCGGGCTTTGACCCGCCGCCCGGTAGAGATTCAGGAGAGAAAGACAATTACGGCATATGGTTTGGTGCTGGATGCCGAATATCGGCGGCTAACCTATCAGGAAAAGTCAGTAATCCTAACCCAGAAAGAAACAAATCTCATTGCAGTATTTCTGGAGCAGCCGGATACGGTACAGAGCCGAAGCCAGCTTCTTTGGAAGGTCTGGGGAGGTAATACGGAAGTGGAGGACGGAAATGTGGATAACTTACATCCACTTCCTGCGAAAGCGCCTCCGGGAGCTTGGCTGTAAGGTCAGCATCAAGACCGTTTATGGTGCCGGGTATCGTTTGGAGGAAACACCATGATTGAAAAGCTGAGGAAAAAGCTGATGGTACTGTTTCTCACCAGTACTATGCTGATCTTCACCGCTGCTATGTTGGTCATGGCTGGCAATGCAGTGGCTCAGATTCGCAGCGCGGAGATTCAGTACGGAAATAACCTGGCGGACAGTATTCTTGAACAATTCAGCAGCAGAACTTTGGATTTTTCCGTTTACACCAAATCCAAAGCCATGGTGTGTCTGTTTGACGGCACCACAACACAATCCAGCCCGGAGTGTTTTCCAACACCATTGGAAGTTCTGATGGAACGGACGAAGGAATCCGATACCGTTCTTTCCATGCAAGAGGAAGCTGCCGAGAACGGCGCCTATGGCAAAAGCCGCACAGTCTATGCCATTTCCGGGAATCAGAAGGATGGGTATTACGCAATCCATAGTACCGTTCACAACGGCAAGACAATGGTGCTTGACCTGATATTGTTTTATCCCAGGGCTTCTCTTTTGGAGACACTGAAAAACGGCTGCAGTTTGTATCCTGTTGTTTGGCTGGGTGTATTGGTGCTCATGTATTTTCTCAGCCGCTTTTTGATTGGAAAGGCAGTAGAACCGGTGGAAGACACCATGAAAAGTCAGAAGGAATTCATTGCATCGGCGTCCCATGAACTGAAAGCACCATTGGCTGTGATTCAGGCTAATGCGGAAACCATGGAATCCAGCCAGAAACAGAAAATCATTCTGGATGAGTGCAGCCGGATGAGTAAGCTAGTTCAATCCATGCTTGCTCTGGCTTCCAGTGACGCGGGAAACTGGAAAATGGATATACGGGAGACTGATGTGGATACTCTGCTGATCGAAACTTGGGAGAAGTTTTCTGAAAGCGCAAGAAAGAAAAATATCCGCTTGAATCTGGACATCGAAGATCATTACCCCAAGACTCACTGCGATAAAGAGCGAATCAGCCAGGTTTTGGGGATTCTGCTGGATAACGCTATTTCCTATTCCAGCCCCGGACAGACCATTGAAATGGGAGCCAAGGTGCTGCCCCAAAAGCTCGCTTTTTTCGTCATTGACCATGGTCCTGGCATTGCAGACGCTGAGAAGGCAAAAGTGTTTGAGCGGTTCTATTCCGGCGATCCATCAAGAACGGACGAAAGTCACTTTGGACTGGGATTGAGTATCGCGCAGGAAATTGTAAGGCTGCACCACGGCACGATCCGATTAACAGACACTCTGGACGGCGGCTGTACGTTTGAAATATGCCTGCCAATAGAAAAGCGCTTAGCCAACACGAAGCAGAAATCTACTAAGACGGCACTCATATCACAACGTTGATCGTATTCACGCATTTAGACCACAAAAAGTCGTTGCGGCGCAACGACTTTTTCTCCCCATTTTGGAAGGGGTGGTATCGGTATATTCGGAAGCCGAAAAACGGGTTCTAAATGCGGAGAAAGCTCACCTGTCGACATCAGATGGGTGGTTTTCAAAGAGGGAATACAATATCCTTCTCCCAATATAATTGGAGAAAAAAGTGATTGTGGCACAAGCACTTTTTCACATCTATTCTTCTACATTGCAACCCCTTCCCAAGCTATTGACACCCTCTTCCAATGTGATATAATATAGGAAAACAAAATGCAGACGCCCATCAAGCCATTGGCTTGACAAGCGCCTGCATTTTCCGTTTCTTGAGAAAGGAGCCATGCCGTCAGCAACAAATCGTCCGCCCGTCCACAACTGCACCTTAAAAATTTCATATCGAACCGGAGGGAACAACCAGCTTGGGCCGCAAAAAGAAGCTCATCAACAATTCCGGTATTCCGCAGCACGAAATCGAGCACATCGCCCGGTGCATCCTCCCTGACATCCTCGCCTATTACGAAAGCGAAGAAGGTCAGCGGGAGTTTAGGGAGTGGCTGGCTCTGCGTGAAGCGGAACAGACGGAAGGAAAGGTAGGGAGAACGAAAGACAAATGAACAAACGAGGTGCCGCCACTTGGTAGCACCTCGTTATCATAGAATTGCCATCGCATCATTCTTCTCCAAACAATGATGTTTGGCATTCGATGCAAGATCGCACTAATCTTGGTTTTATAACATCATCTTCGGACACTGATCCGAATAGTAATGGTGATACAGGATTATGCTGTCTGCTATTACTTGAAACTGTCTTTTGGCTATAATTTGCGTAGCAATATAAGCAACCATTTTTGCAAGTATTATATGTTCCAATATCAATACTTGCCATACATCCACAAATTGAGCGTTGATTTTTATCTTTTTCAACATCCAATTGATAGTTACCAATACGCTCAAAACGTTCTTTGTCTATGCACCGCGCGTGTCCTATTCCGAATTTTTCGAGGTCAACTTCTTCAGCGCATGTGTCAACATAAATCCCATGTTCTTTTGCAATTGTACTAAATATACCCATGATTTCCTCAACTTGACCAGGAGAGGGTGGTATGATTCCAAGAGGGGCGATATTGCGTTGCGTATTTTTATAAAAGTCAAGAAAACTTACTGTACATTTTTCAGTGTAATCAGACAGCTTGTCTGCAAGAAGCTGAAAATACTTAATGTGGTAATCCATTGTGTATTTTTCGTTAAAAAGGATTGGATCGTATCTCCAAACAATTCGCTCTTTTCCTATCAGAGAAGATAACTTTTGGAAAGTTGGAATGACAATATCATTCTTTGAAGGGACATTTCTCTCAACATCTGTACCATATGAGTTCAGCGTGAACTGAAAATAATAAATATATTTTTCAAGTTCACCCAATCTATCTATCATAGGGGTCGGATTCTTTGTCCAAAAAACAATTCCATCCACCACATCGGGAGAAAGAGAAATTTGGCTAATTTGATGATAATTCATCGGATTTCTTACATATACAAACCCTTCCGTTATTCGATTGTAAAACCAATCGGAGTAATACGATGGAATGTCTGTCCTGCGACTTGCACTTATTATCATGTCAAAATACCTCCCGATCAAACTCAAATAGTTGCCATTGCATATGTTTGCAGCTAAGCATCGGCCATCTGTTTAGCCTGTCAATGCAGTTTTGGCTGCAGTTTTCTTTATTCTCTTTGTATTCTGCACACCTTGTATTAAGTTCTATCAGGAGATCAACCACATTTTTAGGATGCAAAAAAGTCGGATCAAGCTCCCGAATCTTGCGGTCCTGAAAACTTAGGTGTATAACAGTATCACTACGAGATCGAGTTGAGAATCCCGCAGCAAGGAATGCATCGTATATCTTTTTGGTTTTACACATATCGCGCTGCACACTACCGTGATCAGCTCTCAGCGAAATTAAAACGCACACCTTATCTTTGAGAATCTTTTTTGTACGCACACAATTACAAAATCTATCGATTGCATCATGGTCGAATTCACTGATGGACTTGGGGAAAACGATAATATCCGATGAAAAATTGTCACTATCTTCAATTGCGTCGATTGCATCGCCTAAAATCAGCGAAACACGGTCGCCCTCCCTCCTTGTGAATTTATGCGACCAATCAACACTGTCGAAGCCTTTGTACTGTAGGGCCACACCGGGGCCAACCGCCTGTGCTAGTGCCCAGTAGTCGATCATGTTTCCACAGCCGATAGACATAACCGAAAGATTGGGCTGCGTATACATATGTTGAGGAAGATGCTTGTACATGCACTTATATTCGAATGCATAGGCATATGCATATCGCAATAGATACAATTGTTGTACATGGATATCCGAATAATCAGGAACTTTTCCCGCATCGAAATGAACATCCTTGAGATGGCAAAGGTATGGGTCTGAACGCAAATATTCTTCAAAATCCTTCAGAATGATATCAAGATAGTCATTAATCGAAATCATATAATCATGCCCTTTTTTGTAATTATTTCTCATATTATAAAAAACAATACAAAAAATAGCAAGATGATAACTAATAATCAATGGGGATTAAATTATCAGGCGAATGATACTCCGTTACAGTTCTCAGATACTCCCGAAAATCCCCGTGCAGCAGCAGGTTTACATAGTCCACAGGCGCATTATAAACCAGCCACTCCAGCTCGCTGCTCTCGTACATATTCCGTGCAACCTCCGCTTCTACCAGAGTGCAGTCAACGGAGATCATGCTGACGTCTACAAACCTGACTTCGACACAGGCAGTGTCGATATTGAACGCACAGGAAAAACTTTCTTATCCATAACAGTGTCCTCCTAAATCTGTTTCTTTTTTCGCGGGCCTCTTGGCTTTGACTCCGGGCGCTTGATGACACCGTTTCGGAAATGGGTTTCCTCAAACTTGCCAAAGAAAACAAATAATCCGAACCCGTCCCCGATTGGAAAGAACTGGTTCGGATTATATTGGTTTGGTGCGGGCGACAGGACTCGAACCTGCACGGCTAAGCCAGAGGAACCTAAATCCACCGAGTCTACCAATTCCACCACGCCCGCATGTTGCTTGTAACCGGGTTATTTTATCATGGGAACCGGGGAATGTCAATGGACGGCAGCCGGAACCCCTGAAATTTCCCGGAGGAAAAGGGCAGTTTTCACAATTTTTGTTATCTTTGTCCTTGACATTCCGGCAAGGTGCTTGTAAAATAAGTTAGGTATGGTGTACGCTTCCGGGACGAAAGCGCCCGGAAGGCGTTTCATTTTTATCCGGCTTAGCCGGGGTATGCGTTTTACGCCCAATGCTGGCGTTTTGCTTTTTCAATTCTCTGGGGGAGCCGCCCTCAGCCAATTGTCATGCACAATTTCACATGGGTATAAGCGCCACCCCTTCTGCGCCAATTTTAAGAAGGAGGTGCGTTTTCAGATTATGGAATGGTATCTGATCCTTTTGATCGTTCTGGGTGCTTTGGTGGCTGCCGCCGCCTGCTTTGCCGCCGGTGTTCTCTACCGGAAGAAGGTGGCTGAGCGGGAAATCGGCTCCGCGGAAACTGAGGCTACCCGGCTCATTAACGAAGCCATCCGTGCCGGTGAGAACCGGAAGAAGGAAATGCTTCTGGAAGCCAAGGACGAAATCCATAAATCACGCACGGAGTACGAAAAGGAAGTCAAGGAGCGCCGCGCCGAGCTGAGCAAGCAGGAGCGCCGTCTGGAACAGAAGGAATCCACCCTCGACAAGAAAACCGAGGCCTATGAGCGCAAGGAAGAGGAGCTGAACCGTCGGCTCCAGAAGGTCACCGAAACCCAGAACCAGGCCGAGGCCATCCGCCAGCAGCAGCTGGAAAAGCTGGAGGAAATCTCCCAGCTGACCCAGGATCAGGCTAAGGAATGCCTGCTCAAGAACGTGGAGGATGAGGTTCGTCACGAGGCCGCCATGAAGATCAAGGAGATCGAGCAGCAGCTGAAGGACGAGGCCGAGGAAAAGGGTCGGGAGATCATCGCCACCGCCATCCAGCGGTGCGCCGCCGATCACGCCGCCGAGGCAACCGTCTCCGTGGTCACCCTGCCCAACGATGAAATGAAGGGACGGATCATCGGCCGGGAGGGCCGGAATATCCGCACTCTCGAGACCATCACCGGTGTTGACCTGATTATCGACGATACTCCCGAGGCCATCACCGTTTCCAGCTTCGATCCCGTCCGCCGGGAGGTTGCCCGGCTGGCTCTGGAGAAGCTCATTGCCGACGGCCGGATTCATCCTACCCGCATTGAGGATATGGTGGAAAAGGCTCGGAAAGAGGTTGACCGCACCATCCGGGAGGAAGGCGAGCGGGCCTGCTACGAAACCGGCGTGCACAACCTGAACCCGGAGCTGGTGAAGATTCTGGGTCGTCAGAAGTACCGCACCTCTTACGGTCAGAACGTGCTGAACCACTCCATCGAGGTGGCGCACATTGCCGGACTGATGGCCGCGGAGCTGGGCGTGGATGTGCCCTTGGCAAAGCGGGCAGGTCTTCTGCATGACCTGGGCAAGTCCATCGACCATGAGGTAGAGGGCAGCCATGTGCAGCTGGGCGCCGACCTTGCCCGGAAGTACAAGGAAAACCCCGTCATCGTCAACGCCATCGAGGCTCATCACGGAGACGTGGAGCCCAAGACCGTCATCGCTGTGCTGGTGCAGGCTGCCGACGCCATCTCCGCCGCCCGTCCCGGCGCCCGTCGGGAGAACGTGGAGAACTATATCCGCCGACTGCAAAAGCTGGAGGAGCTTACCGGCTCCTATCCCGGCGTAGAGAAGGCTTACGCCATTCAGGCCGGTCGGGAAGTCCGGATTATGGTCAAGCCCGAGGTGGTCACCGAGGACAACATGATCCTGCTTGCCCGGGATGTGGCAAAGAAGATCGAGGCCGAGCTGGAATACCCCGGTCAGATCAAGGTCAACGTCATCCGGGAAACCAAGGCGGTCGAATTCGCAAAGTAAACAGATGCCCCCTCCGAGACACTCGGAGGGGGCATTTTGCCGGGAGCCCCGGCGGGCAGTGCGTGCTCGGCCGGTCTGTATTCGTAACACCCCCGGGCACCAGCTCGGTATCGTTCTTGCGGTGCGCATTGGAGCTGCGGGAGTACCTGCTGGCGGTTTGACGGGTCGATGAGGGCATTGACCCCTTACTGAGAGGGTCAATGCCCTCTCCGCCCCTTCCAGGGGGCACCTCTCCCATAGGGAGAGGCAAGACCCTCATCCGTCACGGCTGCGCGGAGCACCACTGGTACGCAATGACATTGTTCTTTCGTTTCTGCTCTGTAAAACAGAACGATACCGAGCGGTGCCCTATGGTGTAACGACAACGCATCCGCTGGCGCACGCATTGCCTGCCGGGGCATCCCGGCCTTTACTTTCCATGAAAAATCAGGTAGAATAGGCCGAAAGGAGGGGTGAGAATGCTGTTTCACGATAACCCCAAGGAGAAGCTGGTCTGGCTGGAGGACGAGCTGCTGGACGATGAGCTGGAAGAAATCCTCTACGGCGGCGAGGACGGGGATCCCGAAGACGACTGGGATGCGGATTCCGATGAGGAAACCGATGAGGAAGACGAGGAAGAATACGAAGCGCCCCGAAAAAAGCGGAAAAAGGAAAAGCGCCGCCCTGTCCCCATGGATAAGGACGACGAGGAACGGTATATGCTCCTGCCGAAGAAAAAGGGCATAAAAGGTCTGGTGTTTCTGGCCTGCCTGGAAATTCTGGCAATTCTGGCAATTTTAGGATGGTGGCTCCAATGGCTGATCTGAAACCTATGGGGCGGTTCGCGCCCACCCCCTCCGGGCGGATGCACCTGGGCAACGTCTTTGCCGCCCTCATCGCCTGGCTGTCCGTGCGGAGCCGGGACGGGGAAATGGTGCTGCGGATGGAGGATCTGGACACCCAGCGCACCAGCGCGGAATATGCGGAAACGCTCCGGGACGACCTGCGCTGGCTGGGCCTTACCTGGGATCGGGAAACGCCGGCCCAGAGCCAGCGCTCCGCCGTTTATGACAAATACTTTGAAATTCTCCGGGAAAAGGGTCTGCTCTATCCCTGCTACTGCACCCGCAGCCAGCTCCACAGCGTCAACGCCCCCCACCTGTCCGACGGCACCTACGTCTACCCCGGAACCTGTCGGAATCTGACGGAAGGGGAGCGGGCGGCGTTCCACCGAGCCCCGGCCTGGCGTGTGGTCGTGCCGGATCGGGTGTGGACGGTGGAGGATAAGATTCAGGGAACCTACCGGTGCAACCTGGCCACGGAATGCGGCGATATGGTGGTGCGCCGGGCGGACGGAGTCTACGTCTACCAGCTGGCCGTCACCGTGGACGATGGGGAAGCGGGGGTCACGGAGGTGGTTCGGGGCATGGATTTACTCAGCTCCGCCCCCCGGCAGATGTATTTGCAGGAGCTGTTCGGCTTCCCCCACCCGGAATACGCCCATGTGCCCATGCTCCTGGCGCCTGACGGCCGTCGGCTGAGCAAGCGGGACCGGGACCTGGATTTGGGCATTCTCCGGCAAAGGTTATCCCGGGAGGAGCTTCTGGGAGCGCTGGCCTTCGCTGCTGGGCTCATCGATCAGGAGGTTTCCGTATCCCTCAAGGAATTAACCAAGGAATTTTCTTGGAAAAAGCTGTCCGGCGACCACATTTTTCTGGATCCGACCCGGCTTGGTAACGCTAAGTGAAATACCCCTGTGCTATTCTATTGTCATACTGAACTCCAATTAAAATCTTTAAAAAAGATTTTAATTGCCTGAAGGGCATGGAGTTCATATGAGACTTGTTTTGTGATTTCTTTCCTTATAAATCACAAAACTGGCAGCGCCTTCAGGCGATGCCTTCCTGATTAAAATTAAGATTTTAATCAGGAAATAGTATCAGAATCGCAAAAGGAGTATTTCTTATGGACAAGGAATTTGAACTTCACACCACCCCGCGGGAAATCCTCATCTGTGCGGACAGCCACGATAAGGGCGTTCTCAGCGGTCGGCTTTTCTTCCCCGGGCAGAAGGCAGAGGCCTTCTCCTGCCTGACCCAGTGTCTGCTGCGCATTGATTCCCTGCTGAATGAGGACGGTCAGCTGCAATCCTTCACCGAGCACAGAACCTTCCGGGAGCCGTGGCTGCCGGAACGGCTGTCCACGTCGGAGTCGGGTCTGCCCCAGGGGGCCTTGGCCACCTTCCACTTGCAGGTGCTCTACCGGCGCAATTCCAGCTGGCAGGGAAAGCTGGCGTGGACGGAGCAGGATCAGGCCCAGAGCTTCCGCAGTGTGCTGGAGCTGATAACCCTGATCGAAAGCGGCGTTCAGGGATAAACACAAAATGGATGAAACGTCCCCCGGCGGTCAAGGACTGCCGGGGGACGTCAGCTTGTCAAAGAAATCCGAAAAACACGTTGCTTTTGCGAGCCAGTGGTTAAGTGGTGTGGAAATCCCCTCTCAGTATCAGGATACTTCCCGGCCGAAGCGCAAAGCCCACCTTGTGTAAAAGGGGGGCAAAAGGCTCCCCTTGCTGACCCAGGGTGGTGCTCCGCACAGCGAATTAGAATGTTGATGATTGCCAGTGGCAATCATACCATAATTCATGCTGTCATGGCCGTCTCCCGCAAGGCCATGACTGAGGGGATCAGAACTCTCTTATTTTGACAATCCCTCAGTCAAAAATCAAAGATTTTTGCCAGCAGTACATTGTGGTATGACTGCCACCGGCAGTCATGGTAATTTTGATTCGCTGCGCGGAGCACCACCCTTTACACAAGGGAGCCGTTGGGTGCTCCCGCACCAGTGCGTTTATCGATGTTTCTCAGAAAAACCGGAAAATTGTACCACATTCTCCGGCTTTTCACAATGAGTTCTTCTATGGGAATACTCCGCAAGAACGATACCGAGCGGTACCCCATAGTGTACCGAATACAGACCGGCTGGGCACCCATTGGCTGTCGGCCCTGCCGACAAAAGCGCGGCGCGGAAAAACTTCCGCGCCGCGCTGATTCTGTTTACACTTCTTCGGAATCCGTCACCAGGGGACGAGTCAGATAGGTCACATTGGCATTGATGTAGGGATAGGTCCTGTGGAAAGCCTTGAGAATCCGGTCGCAGATCCTCTGGGTGTCCTCATAGCTGGTTCTGGGCAGCAGAATGGCGAACTGGCTGACGCTGCACTGGCAGAAAGTATCGCCCCGGCGAAGATTCAATCGTATCTGCTGGGACAGCTGCCCCATGATCCGATCCACGGAGCTTCTGGGGAAGGCCTTCTCCGCGCCGGAGGTCAGGTTCATCAGCACCACATGGGCAGCCTCACCGCTGCGGGCCATGGTACGGCTGGTGGCAAAGCACAGGATCCGGAAGTAATCGTAATCGCACTGGAGGGCGCCGGGCTGGGCATCGGACTCGGACAGATTGTTCATCACGTCATCCATGCTCAGCAGCCGATCCTCGGGGGAGTACACCGCCGCCCGATAGACGGCTCTGGTCTCCTCGGAGGGAGTAATGCCGAAATCGTCAAACAGGCGCTTATTCAGGGCCTCGAAGACCTCCGACGCACCCTTCCGGTCGCCGCTGCTCGCCAGCAGCTGCATGAGAACCTGGCAGAAGACTTCGCTGTAGGGTTCCAGGCTGATAGCCCGGCGGCAGACCTCCATCGCTTCCTTCGTCCGGCCCTGCTCGGAAAGCAGATCCACCGCCTCCCGGGCGGAGGACAGATACAGGTTATGCAGATAAGTGCTGATGGGAATCACCCAGACCTCGGCAGACTGCCGGGGCAGGAAATCTCCCTTATAGATCGCCAGGGCCTCCAGCAGATTGCTCAGCCGCTGCTGAGGATTCTCGGCCTTCTGACGGCAAAGCCGCTCGAAGACCTCCACGTCCACCTCGTCCACGGGCACACCCCACTGATAGCCGCCCCGGCGACGCTGGATCATGCTCCGGCCGATCTCCGGGCTGAACTGCTCCAGCAAAGCCCGGGTGCGGTGCATGGTGATCCGCAAAGCGTTCTCCGGATTGACCGAGTTGGGCTCCTCGCCCCACAGCAGGTCAATCAGCTTCTTCTGAGATACCGTATATTCCCGCTGGCAAATCAGATACGCCAGCAAAATCCAGGCTTTTTTGGAGCGGGTATCCGTATCCAATAGTTCCTGCCCATTCATCCGCAGGGCAAATCCGCCCAGCATTTGAACCTTTAATTCACCCACGCTGCCCACTCCTTCTAATTTGTACGCTTTTCAGCCAACCACGAAAATGTCACGAAATGTTCGGAAGTTGCCTGTATTTGGGTATACAAGCACCCCCCCCCGAAAAAATTGTTGCCATACCATTTTTCCGGTCTTTTCATTATATCACATTTTGGTTATATTGCAAGAGAGGAATTCTGTTTTGGGTGACAAAAAAACGTGGTTTTTGGAACGAAAGTGTGGGCAATGGTATTTCAAAGTTGCACATTCCGGCCCTGCTGCCGCGCCAGGGCACTGGCCGTAATTTGTACGAAATCCCGGGCATACTGGGGAACGAACTCATCCTTCCGATAGCAGGCGTAGAAATGCCGGTAATTTTCGTAATCCGCCAGAGGGTAGAAGCTGCCCTTGCGCTGGTTGCAGTAGCCGTCAATGTAGATGCTGGGCAGGAGCATACAGGCCCCGGCCTCCAGAGCCACCCGGCGGCCTACCTCCAGAGAGTCGGTCTCCAGCAGGATGTCGGGGCTCAGGCCGTACTTGCGGAAGAGCTTGTCCTGGGTGATCCGGGAGGAGTGGCTCTTGGTCAGGGAGATGAACGCTTCCCGGCGGAAGGTCTCCACCGTCAGAGCCGTGCCCGCCGGATATTGCCGGGCCACCGCCGTATCCCGGCCCGCCAGGATCCCGATGGTCTCCTTCTCAATCAGCTCATAGGCAAGGCTGGGACTGGTGGACTCCAGGGCGGCGAAGGCCAGGTCGATATCGCCGCAGCGCAGCAGCTCCTCCAGATTGGCAGAGCCGCTTTCCGTCAGCTGGAGATTCACGTTGGGGTACTGCTGCCGAAACACGGGAATGACCAGGGGCATGACCTGCATGGCTCTCGTGACGCTGATGCCCAGGCGAAGCCGTCCCGCGTGCTCCTGACGAATCTCCCGAAGCTGGTTGTCTAGCTCCGCGTTGGCGGCCAGAATCCGCTCCGCCGCGTGCAGATACTTCTCCCCGGCGTAGGTCAGGCGCATGGGGCTGGTGCTCCGGTCAAAGATGGGAAGACCGGTCTCCTGCTCCAGCTGCCGGAGCATCTGGCTCAGGGACGGCTGGCTGACAAAGAGCTTTTTCGCCGCCGCCGTGATGCTCCCGCACTCGGCAATGGTCTTGACATACTGTGCCTGCTTGAGATTCATAACTTTCGCCCCCAAATTTGTCAAATTTCCACAAGAATTATCATATGCGGTTTATTATTAGTATAATATTTTTCTTATGAAAGTCAAGAAAAATTCATAATTATAAGTGAAACCTTATGCGCAAATAAAAATATATATATTTGCAATAATAACCCTTATGTTGTAGACTGTCCTCAGAAAAAGGGTTCGACAGGAACCCATTAGAAAGTATGGAGGAAGCACAATGGAAATTCTGAAATCCGCGGCAGCCGGAACTCTGGAATCCAGCGACTGCATGGTCACCGTTGAGCCCGGCGAGGGCATCCGCTTAGACCTGACCAGCAGCGTTATGAACCAGTACGGCCGCCAGATCAAGGCAGCGGTTCTGGAAACCCTGGACCGGCTGGACGTGAAGAACGCAAACGTCACCGTCGTGGACAAGGGCGCGCTGGAATGCACGCTGAAGGCTCGGGTGGAATGCGCCGTGTTTCGCAGCTGTGACGCTTCCAGCGCCAACATTCCCTGGGGAGGTGTCATCCAGTGATCAGAAGACCCAAGCCCGAACGGTTCCGCCTGCGCAGAACCATGATGTTCATGAACGCCCAGAAGCCGGGCCTCATCAAGGACGCTTACATCTACGGCTGCGACAGCATTATGCTGGACCTGGAGGACGCGGTGGCCGAGAATCAGAAGGACGCCGCCCGGTTCTCCCTGTATCATGCCCTGACCACCATTGACTACGGCAAGACCGAGGTCATCGTCCGCATCAACGGCCTGGACACCCCCCACTGGCAGGAGGACATCCGGGTGTGCGTTGCCGGCGGTGCCGACGGCATCCGGATCGCCAAGTGCGAAAGCGCCCAGGATGTACACACCGTAGAGGCTGCCGTGGAGGCCGCCGAAAAGGAATTCGGCGTAGAGGTTGGCCGGACTCTGCTGATGGCCGCTCTGGAAAGCCCCAAGGGCATCCTGAACGCCTACGAAATCTGCTCCGCCTCCGACCGGATGTTCGGCGTGGCCATCTCCGGCGGCGACTTCCGCAAGTGTATGCAGACCAGCTTCCAGCCCGACGGCGTGGACATGCTGGCCGCCCGGGGTCAGATGCTGCTGGCCGCCCGTGCCGCGGGCATTCAGTGCTTCGACACCGTGTTCACCGACCTGGACGACGAGGAAGGCTTCCGGGCAGAGGTTCTGCAGAACAAGGCCATGGGCTTTGACGGCAAGAGCCTGATTAACCCCAAGCAGATTCGTCTGGTTCATGAGGTATTCGCTCCCACCGAGAAGGAAGTCCGGCAGGCCGAGGCCGTTGTCCGTGCCTTCGTGGAGCAGTCCGCCGCCGGTGTGGGCGTGTTCACCGTGAACGGCAAAATGATCGACGTGGCCTTCATCCCCGGTGCCCAGCGGACACTGCGGCTGGCAAAGGCCTGCGGAATGTATGAGGGGGATCTGGTATGATTAACGCGGTAGGCAGAGATATTCCCGAGGAACTGCTGGTAAACGGCAAAGAGGTTTACCAGGGCAAGTACTACATGGACGGCAAGTATCTGCAAAAGGCCGCCCCCAGAACCCGTCGCTATGAAAAGCCCCAGGAGACCAAGATCGTGGAGTCCATCGCCGCCGCCCTGAAGGCCTGCGGCGCCAAGGACGGCATGACCTTCTCCTTCCATCATCACCTGCGCAACGGCGACTACGTTGCCAACATGGTCATGAAGGCCGCCATTGAGGAGCTGGGTCTGAAGGATCTGACCATTGCCGCCACCTCTCTGGGCGACGCCCACGACCCCATTGCCGACTACATCGAGCAGGGCAAGGTCGTCGGCATCCAGACCTCCGGCATCCGCGGCCGGATCGGCGACGTGGTTTCCCACGGCGCGCTGAAGACCCCCGCCATCATCCGCTCTCACGGCGGCCGTCCCCGTGCCATTGAGGCCGGTGAAGTCCACATCGACATTGCCTTCGTGGCGGCTCCCACCTCCGACTGCGTGGGCAACTGCCGGGGCATCGGCGGCAAGTCCAACTGCGGCTCTCTGGGCTACGCCATGACCGACGCCAAGTACGCCGATCATGTGGTGGTGGTCACCGACTGCCTGGTGGATTTCCCCAACTATCCCGCCTCCGTGGAGGCCATTGACGTGGATGCCGTGGTGGTCGTTGACTCCATCGGCAACCCCAAGAAGATCGCTTCCGCCGCCGCTCGCATCAGCCAGAACCCCCGGGATCTGATGATGGCCGAGAACGTGGCCAAGGTCATCGCCTCCACTCCCTATTTCAAGGAAGGCTTCTCCTTCCAGACCGGCGTGGGCGGCCCCTCTCTGGCGGCCAACCTGTTCCTGGAGAAGTACATGGACGAGCGGGGCATCAAGATGGGCTGGGCCATCGGCGGCATCTGCGGCCCCATGGTGGAGCTGCTGAAGAAGGGTAAGGTGGGTAAGGTCATCGATGTTCAGGACTTCGATCTGGACGCAGTGAACTCCATCAACCAGACCCCCGGCCACTTTGAAATGTCCGCTTCCCAGTACGCCAACCCTGCCAACAAGGGCGCTTTCGTCAACAAGCTGGACTTCGTGGTGCTGGCTGCCCTGGAAATCGACACCGGCTTCAACGTCAACGTGCTCACCGGCTCTGACGGCGTGCTCCGGGGCGCTCCCGGCGGACATCCCGACACCGCCGCAGGCTCCAAGGTCTGCATCATCGTCACCCCCCTGACCCGTGGCCGGATGGCTACCGTCTGCGAGAAGGTCGTCACCGTCACCACCCCCGGCGACTGCGTGGATGTGCTGGTCACCGATTACGGCATTGCCGTGAACCCCCTGCGGCCTGACCTCATCGAGTGCCTGGATAACGCCGGTATCCCCCATGTGTCCATCGAGAGCCTGAAGGAAAAGGCCTACTCCCTGGTGGGTCGTCCCGACGATCTTCAGTGGGAGGACAAGGTGGTAGCCGTGCTGGAAGCCCGTGACGGCACCATCCTGGACGTGGTTCGCAAAATCAAGCCCCTGGAGCTGTAATCCTCTCATCCTGAACCGGGGAGGAAACCCGGAGGAAATAGGAAAGGGCAGTCGGTTTTTGTACTATTTCATGTAGTATTCAATTTTTGTCACCCCGGCTGCCCTTCCCAAACAAAACAAAATCTGCAAAGAAAGAGGTATCCCCACAATGAGCAACACCGTAGTTGGCATTCTCGGTCTACTCACCATCATTGCGGTGGTCGTGACTCTGTTCAAGAGCAAGACCCAGCCCGCAATCGCCTTCATCGTCTACCCCTTCATCCTTGGCCTGATTCTGGTGGCCGGCGGCAGAATTGACTTCTCCAACCTGACCGCCATGATCAAGGCAGGCTTCAACTCCACCGCTCCCACCGCCGCCCTGTTCGTATTCTCCGTTCTGTACTTCGGCATCATGACCGATGCCGGTATGTTCGATGTGATCATCGGCAAGCTGATGAAGCTCATCGGCAACAACGTCATCGGCGTGTGCGTCATGACCTGCATCATCGCCCTGATCGGCCACCTGGACGGCGGCGGCGCTTCCACCTTCTGCATTGTGGTTCCCGCCATGCTGCCCATCTACAAGAAGATGAACATGCGCACCACCAGCCTGCTGCGGATCGCCGTGCTGGCTATGGGCGTGCTGAACCTGATGCCCTGGGCCGGCCCCACCATGCGTGCCGCCACCGTGCTGGGCATTGAGGCCGGCTCCCTGTGGTCCACCATCATCCCCATCCAGATTTTCGGTATTGTTCTGGCTCTGGCCCATTCCGTCCTCACCGGCTTCCAGGAGAAGAAGCGGGGTGCCGGCCTGCCCGAGGGTGCTACCCTGGATCTGGCCGAGAGCAAGAGCTCCGAGGAGCAGGAGCTGGCCCGTCCCAAGCTGTTCTGGTTCAACCTGCTGCTGACCATCGCCGTCATCGCCCTGCTGATCTGGGATGAGTTCCCCAGCTATGTGCCCTTCATGCTGGGCGTTTCCGTGGCTCTCTTTGTCAACTACGGCGCTACCGCCAAGATGCACAAGAAGATCATCAACCTGCACGCCGGCCCCGCGCTCATGATGTGCTCCACCCTGATGGGCGCCGCCGTTCTGATGGGTGTTCTGACCACCTCCTTCGTTCTGAAGGACGGCAAGATGGTCGCCGCCAGCGCCAAGGTCATGGAAGTTGACCTGCCCAGCGTAGTCCGCTGCCTTGCCGGCATCATCGAGGCCGGTCTGCCCACCGCTGTCGGTCAGCATCTGCCCCTCGTCATCGGCGTCCTGTCCGTGCCTCTGGCTCTGGCCTTCGACACCGACTCCTACTTCTTCGGTATGCTGCCCGTGATCATCGCCATCGGTCAGAGCTTCGGCGTGGATGCTCTGCCCATCGCCGTGGCCATGGTCGTCTGCCGCAACTGCGCCACCTTCATCAGCCCCATGGTTCCCGCGACGCTGCTGGGCACCGGTCTGGCGGATGTGGACATCAAGGATCACATCAAGGCCAGCTTCGGCTATGTGTGGGTGTTCTCCATCGCGTGCATGATCTTCGCCGTTATCATGGGAATCATGCCCCTGTAAATTCGCTGCCACTCCTCCTTACTTTTACCCCGGTGCTCAAAGCCCATGAGCACCGGGGGTTTTCTACTCCGGGGCCCTAATCGATCGTCTTGCCGGGAAGAACGTATAACGCATATCATTACGATAAGCTAAGGGGGCTTGAAAAATACGAAATAATATGGTATTCTATGTCCGGATTTCAATTTTGGAGGGTGATAGATACGAATAACAAGCGAAACCCATTTGCCTTATTTCTGGAATTTGCCCGGTTCGGCTGCTTTACCTTCGGCGGCGGCTGGAGCATCATTGCCCAGATGCAGCAATATTACGGCGACCGGCGCAAGGAGATTACCTCCCAGGAGCTGATGGATCTGACCAGCGTGGCCAAGAGTCTGCCCGGCACCATGATTTCCAACGTGGCCATGCTCTACGGCTACCGGGCCGGGGGACTGGCCGGGGGCTTTGCGGCGGTGTTCGGCATGATTCTGCCGCCTATGGTGGTCATCGTCATCATCAGCTATTGCTACGCCGCCTTCCGGAGCAATCCCTGGGTCAGCGCGGCTATGTCCGGAATGCAGGCTGCGGTGGTGCCCATTATCTTCTCCGCCGCCATCAACCTGGTTCACGGCAGTATGCCCTATCCCCCCTGCCTGGTGCTGATGGCGCTGTCCGTTGCCGCCTATCTGTTTACAAGCATCAATCCCATACTGCTCGTCATTGTCGGCGTCTTCGCCGGACTGGCTCTGGGCAGCTGCTACGAGAAAAGGGAGCTGAACCATGATATTGCTTAAGCTTTTCTGGAGCTTTATGCTCATCGGCTTCGGCAGCTTCGGCGGCCTGAGCATGATTCCCCAGATCTCCAACGAGGTGCTCTCCCACGGTTGGATGACCGCCGACCAGGTCACGGATATTGTGGCCATCGCCGAAATGACCCCGGGCCCTCTGGGTCTGAACTGCGCCTCCTTCGCCGGAATGCAGGCGGCGGGCATTCCCGGCGCCATTGCCGCCAACTTTGGCGTGCTCACCCCCAGCATTACCCTGTGCGCCGTCGCCGCCATCTTTTTCCACCGGTTTCACGAGAGCAAGGTCATGCAGCACATTCTGCTGGGTGTCCGGCCCATCTGCTTAGGAATGGTAGCCGGTGTGGTGATTTCCCTGAGCCTCAGCAATTACTGGTCAGGCACAAGCCTGGAATGGACCAGCATTGCTCTGGGAGCGGTGGATCTGGTGCTGCTGATGAAGTTCAAGGTTGGGATTCCCCAGATTCTGGTTTTCAGCGCGGCGGCGGGACTGGTGCTCTTCGGTGTGCTGGGGCTTCCCCTGTGAAAGGCGGACATTTATGACGGAAAAAGAAATGATTGACCTGGCCCTTTCCGAGGGCGTCAGTGCGGCAGAAATGACCGACACCAAGGACATCGTGTTTGACCCCATGTTCCGACCCTTCTGCGCGGAAAATCTGTGCGGTCAGTACGGGGTCAACTACTGCTGCCCTCCGGACTGCGGCACCCCGGAGGAAATGAAGCAGCGGATTCTGGCTCACAAACGGGCGCTGGTGCTGCAAACCATCTGGGAAATTCCGGATATTTCCGACAATGGCCTTATCAAGCCGGCAAAGAAGGGGCACAACGCCATCCAGCTTCGGCTTCAGAAGAAATTCCATGAGGCCGGAATTCCCGGCTTTCTGGTGGGAGCCAGCGGGTGCAGCCTGTGCTCTCCCTGCCATCTGAAAAACGGAGAGCCCTGCCCCCATCCGGAGGAGCGGTACAGCTGTATGTCCGCCTACTGCATCTTTGTGCGCAAGCTGGCAGAGCACTGCGGCATGGACTACGACTGCGGGGAAGGGCTGCTGGCCTTCTTCGGGATGTATGTCTTTGACTGAGCAAAACCTCCCGGCTCCAAAGCCGGGAGGTTGACAAATCCGGAAATCCGGAGTATAGTGTAGGTGCAGGGGGTGCTGCCAGCAGGACGGTTCCCCACGCGCGATTATGAAGAGATAACCGTTACTTTGGGGAAAGTTGGGCGGTTATCTCTTCTTATTAGTGTCAGGACACTTCCTGGCGAAGCGCAAAGCCCCCCTTGTGTAAAGGGGGGCAAAAGGCTCCCCTTGCTGACCAAGGGGAGCTGTCACGAAGTGACTGAGGGGATCAGAACTTTCCTCTTTCCGGGCACTCCCTGTGAACGCAATTTGACAATCCCTCAGTCAGCTGCGCTGACAGCTCCCTTTACACAAGGGAGCCTCTGGGTGCTCCCGCACCAGTACGTTCATCGATGTTTCTCAGAAGAACCGGAAAATTGTACCACTTTCTTCGGCTTTTCGCAATGACATGGTTTTTTGACAGTCTTCAAAAAGGAGAGGAGAAATCCTCTCCTTTTTCATTTCCTCTTGCAATACGCCGCCAACTTTGTTATACTGAATTCAGAATTACAAACCACAAAACATGGAAAGGATGATTGATTTATGGGTCTTATTCGTGCAGGTCTGAATGCCGCCGGCGGCGTTCTGGGGGATCAGTGGAAGGAATTTTTCCGCTGTGAGGCCATTCCCGCCGACGTTCTGGCGATGAAGGGGCAGAAGGCCGGCGGCCGCCGCTCCGTCAACAGCAAGGGAAGCGACAATATCATCACCAACGGCTCCGTAATTCTGGTTGCCGACGGTCAGTGCATGATGATCGTGGATCAGGGAAAAATCGTGGAATTTGCCGCCGAACCCGGCGAGTACACCTACGACGCTTCCACCCAGCCCACCATCTTTTGCGGTGACTTCGGCGAGGGGGTCAAGAAATCCTTCGTGGAATTTGGCCGCCGGGTAACCTTCGGCGGGGAGCCCAGCAAGGATCAGCGAATCTACTACTTCAACACCAAGGAGCTTACCGGCAACAAGTACGGCACTCCCAGCCCGGTGCCCTTCCGGGTGGTGGATACCAACATCGGCCTGGATACGGACGTGGGCCTGCGGTGCTTCGGCGTGTTCTCCTACCGGATCTGCGACCCCATGCTCTTCTATAAGAATGTCTGCGGCAACGTTTCCGCCGACTATACCCGGGAGGAGCTGGACGGCCAGCTGCGCAGCGAGCTGCTTTCCGCCCTGGGCATGGCCTTCGGCAAGATCTCCGAAATGGGCATCCGCTACAGCGCCCTGCAAATGCACACCCTGGAGCTGGCGGACACCCTGAACGACATCCTCAGCAAGAAATGGCGGGAGAAGCGGGGTCTGGAGATCGTCAGCATCGGCATTTCCAGCCTGACCCCCGTAGAGGAGGACATGAAGCGGATTCAGGAGCTTCAGGCCGCCTCTGCCTACGCCACCCCCCAGCACGCCGCCGCCCAGCTGTTCAAGGCCCAGGCCGAGGCCATGAAGGCCGCTGCCGGAAATCCCGGCGGTGCCATGGTGGGTATGTTCGGCATGAACGCCGTCCAGCAGGCGGGGAACACGGCCGCCCAGCTGTTCCAGATGGGCGCGACTCCCGCTGCTCCCGCTGCCCCCGCCGCACCGGCAGCCCCGGCCGGGGATACCTGGAAGTGCCCCAGCTGCGGCGCCTCCGTCACCGGAAAGTTCTGCACCGAGTGCGGCACGAAAAAGCCCCAGGCCGACGGCTGGGTCTGCGCCTGCGGCGCGGTGAACAAGGGCAAATTCTGCTGCGAATGCGGCGCGAAAAAGCCTGCCGGAGTGCCCCAGTACCGGTGCGACAAGTGCGGCTGGGAGCCGCCCAAGGGTACCAAGCCCCCCAAATTCTGCCCGGAGTGCGGGGATCCCTTTGACGACGGAGACATTGTGAAATAAGGCAGCGCCTGGGAGGGGAATATGGAACTGGTCAACTATAAATGCCCGTCCTGTACCGCGCCTTTGCGGTTCGACGAGAAGACCGGGAAGCTGGTCTGCGACTTCTGCGGCAGCATCTACACGGTCAAGGAAGCCGAGGCGCTGAATGCCGAAAAGGAAGCGGCAGCCGCCAAGGCGGAAAAGCCGGACATTCCGGAGGCTCAGCAGACGGAGGATCCCAATCTGCACGCCTATCTTTGCCCCAGCTGCGGCGCGGAGCTGATCTGCGAGATAACCACCGCCGCCACCTCCTGTCCCTACTGCGGCAACGTGAATATTGTCCCCGGACAGCTGTCCGGGGAACTGAAGCCCGACTTTGTGATTCCCTTCCAGATAGAGCGGAAGTCGGTGGTGGAGGCGCTGCACAAGCACTACGGAAAGCACAACTTCTACCTGCCCAAGCTCTTCCGGACGGAAAATCACATTCAGAAGGTTCAGGGCGTTTACGTTCCCTTCTGGCTCTACGACGCCCGCCTTTCCGGCGAGGGTCGCTACGAGGGCATGGACAGCGTCACCCATCGGGAAGGGGACTATGAGGTCACCCGCACCCGGCACTATGACGTGGAGCGGGCGGGCACGGCGGACTTTGTAAAGGTTCCCGTGGATGCCTCCAAAAAAATGCCGGATAACTACATGGACTCCCTGGAACCCTACGATTACGACAAGCTTGCGCCCTTCTCCACCGCCTACCTGCCCGGCTTTCTGGCGGATCGCTACGACGAAAGTGCCGAGGACTGCGCTCCCAGAATGCAGACCCGGTGCGAAAACGCACTGTCCTCCAAGCTGCGCGACGACGTGAATCACACCACCGTCACCCAGAAAAGCTTTCAGGCCCACATCGACCAGAAGGAGGCCCACTATGCCCTGCTTCCCGTGTGGATGCTGACCACCAAATGGCGGGACAAGAATTATCTTTTCGCCATGAACGGTCAAACCGGAAAAATGGTGGGGGAGCTGCCCACGGATCCCGTCCTTTTCTGCCGGAATGTGGCTCTGCTGACTCTGCTTCTGACCCTTTTCTTCCGGTTCTCCGGCCTTGTGAAGCTGCTGATTCTGTGGATTCGCTATTTGTAAGGGAGGGCGGAATATGAAACGATTTTTCTCTGTTTTCCTGGCGGCTGTGCTGCTGATGGTTCTGGCAGTGCCCGCCTCCGCCACAGAAAATTACATCTGGGACGAGGCCAATCTTTTGACCGAGGAAGGCCGGGCGGAGCTGAACGAAACTGCCCGGGAGATTTCCGAAAGAACCGGCTGCGGAGTCTATTTTCTGAGCATTCCCGACTACACCGTTTACGGCAAAGATACTATTGGCGAAACCGCCGATTGGCTTTATTCTGAAAAGGGACTGGGTGTAGGCAATAATAAGGATGGTGTGCTGTTAGTACTCTCCATGGCAGACCGAGACTACAGTCTAATTCCCCATGGCTTTGGTGGTACCGCCATAACCACCACTGGTTCGGATTACATCACCAAGGCCTGTCTGGATGATTTCGGCGATAATGCCTGGTATCACGGCGTTTACAACTACCTGAACGCCACGGACACCCTGCTGACTCGGGCTCGGAACGGGGATATTTACGACCGGGACAAGGTTTCCTCCGGAAGTCAGTGGACCTGGAGCCTGATCATCGGCCTGTCCCTGGCTCTGATCGTCTGCATCACACAGCAGGCCGTCATGAAAAAGAAGGTTCGGGAGCAGACCCAGGCGCTGGGCTACCTGAAGAAAGGCAGCGTCAACATTACCCGCCGCTCCGATCGCTACACCCACACCACGGAAACCCGGGTGAAGATCAACAACGACAACGACAAGGACAATTCCTCCGGCGGAGATTCTACCTATTTCCGTACTTCTGATGGTTCCATCGGCAAGAGCGGAAAGTTCTGATGTGCTGCCATGAAGCGAAAATGGACGCAGGAAGAGGTGCGGCAGTGGTATGACCGGCACGGCCTGTATGTTTACTGCAACCCGGAGGACGGAAACTGGATCGTCCGGAAAGCCTGGGGTTTCGGATGGACCATGAATCTGGCAAACCCCAGAACCTGGCTGTTTCTGGCCGGGGTGCTGGCGGTGCTGCTGGCGACCTTCTATTGGAGCCAGCCCAGTCACTCGATAGGCGTCATCGGCGGTGCCGACGGACCAACGGCGATTTTTATTACAGGGAAGCCATAATACAAAAGAATGGCCTGCCGTCTGGCAGGCCATTGACAAAACACAAAAATTGGGCTATAGTAAAGGTACGAAGGGTGCTGCCGATAGACGGTTAGCCCCTAGAGTTTAACGATGTGATCGCCGTACTTTCCTAGGGTGCCGGCGATCACTTCTTTTTTATCTGGACAAACAGGCCGATAATGCCAACAATCAGTATTCCAAGCTGAATCAGATCAGAATAAGTAACCATTGGGCAGCCCCCCTTTCGTAAAACAAGGGGCAAAAGAAGCTGCCCCCGTGAAGGGGGCCAACCGCCTACCGTTATTGGCAGCACCAAGGATAAAATAACCTATCTTCCAACAAAAGTCAACAAAAAATCCCTGGGCGCGCAATGCCCAGGGATTTTTGTTAGGATTCCTTCTTTTCCGCGTTCAGCGCGTCCACCACGATGTCCGGGTAGGGGTTGGCGATGACGGTTTTGTAGGTGTGGTAAATGACCATGCCGGGCTTGCCCCCGGGGATTTTCTTCACCTGACGCACCTGGGTCATGTCCACGGGGATATTCTGACCATCGCCGGTTTCGGAATAGTAGGCGGCCAGCTGGGCAGCCTGGGTCAGGGTGTCGTCCGGCGGGGTAGTGCCGCCGCAGGAAATGATCACATGGGAGCCGTGAACCTTACTGGCGTGGCACCAGATATCATCCTTTCGAGCCAGCCGGAAGGTCAGCTCCTCGTTCTGCCGGTTGTTCCGGCCTACATAAATGGGATAGCCGTCGGTGGACTGGAAGCGCATGGGGGAGAGCCTGCTCTGCTTGGGACGTTTGCGCCCCGGCTCCTGACGCAGATAGCCCTGCTCCTGCAATTCCTGCCGAATCTCCTCCAGCTCGGCATCGGTCTGAGCCCGGTTCAGCTCCTCCAGCACGCTTTGCAGATAGCTCAGCTCCCCTTCGCCCAGGGTCAGCTGGTGGGTCAGCTCCTTCTCGGCGTTCTTCATCCGGGTGTAATCCTTGTAGAATTTCGCCGCGTTCTGCTGGGGAGAGAGCAGGGGACTCAGGGGGATTTCCACTGGGGCCATGTTCTCATCGTAAAAGTCCTCGCAGACGACCTTGGTCTGGCCCTTGGTAATCCGATGAATGTTGGCGGTCAGAATGTCTCCCAGCTGGCGCAGACGCTCCCGGTCATAGGTAGCTGCCAGTTCCTTTTCCTGCAATGCCATCTTCCGGGTAAGCCGGGTACACAGATTCTGCACCGTTTTGCGCACGGCCTGGCTCTTCTGACGCATGGCGTCCTTCCGATCCCGGAGGGTATAAAAGCCATCCAGCAGCGCGGCAAAGGATTCCTTTTCCTCGCAGCTTCCGTACTGGCGCAGGGGGCAGAAGGCGTACTGCTTGGGTGTGCCGTCCGGCTGGACGTACACATAGGGTTTGGGATGGTTCAGGTGCTCCCGGAAGAAAAGCAGCAGCTTTTCCGCCGTGTCGTCCGTGTCCAGGGAACTGACCCGGGCATCCGTGCTTCCGGCGGCGAACAGTGCCGCCTCCCGGCAGACCAGGGGCGACAGTCCCCCCAGGGTATCCATGAGCCGGTCAGAGAGCAAATCCGCCCCGGGTGCGGTCAAAAGATTGACATAATTTTCCAGCGTCAGGGGATTTTCTTTGGCAACCGGCCCCGGCTGCTGGTAATGAAGCCCGGGCAGGGCAGGTCGGCGGCTGGTCTCGTCCAGGCCGATGCGCCGGAGGCAGTCCAGGATCCGACCGTCGGGCCCCAGAAGATACAGGTTGCAAGTCCTGCCCATGAGCTCCGCGGCCAGGGTCTTCCGGACGGGAAAGCCCATTTCATCGGTGCACTCAAAGGCAAAATAGGCCGCCCGCTCCATGGGCAGCTGGGTAATCTCCGTCAATCTGGCTCCCAGAAGATGCTTTCGCAGGAGCATACAGAACATAGGCGGCTCCGGGGGATTTTCCGGGGAGGCGGCGGTCAGATGGAGCCGGGGCGCGGTGGGATTGGCGGCAAACAGCAGCTTCTCCCGGCTGTCCCGACCCCGGAGGTGAAAAATCACCGTATCCCGGCTGGGCTGGTGGATTTTATCCACCCGTGCCCCCAGGCATTTCCCCCGCACCTCTTCCAGCACGGCGGAAAGAAAAAATGCGTCAAAAGCCATTTTACGCGTCCTCCATGACCCGGTGGAACAGCTCGTTCAGCCGGTCGGTCTGTCCCGCCAGATACAACGCCCCGAACAGCGCCTCCAGCCCCGTGGCCTTGGCGTACTGAGCCGGGGTTGCCGACTTGGGCACCGCGTGAACGTGGGCGTTTTTCCCCCGACGGTAGTAGGCGGTCTCCTCCTCGGTCAGCAGCGGCAGGAGCTTATCCACAAACTTTGCCTGGGAGGTGGCCTTCACCAGGGAAATGGTATCCCGGTGGAGCCGGTCAACGGTGGTCTCCCCCTTGGCGCACAGGTAGCCCCGGCAGAGAATTTCAAAGACGCAGTCTCCCATGTGGGCAAGACCCAGATTGGAAATGGCGTCGATTTCCTGTTTTGTCAGATTCATTCGGAAATAGTTTTCCATAGTTTCCCTCGATTTACCAAAAATTGGGCGCAAAGCCCGGTAAAGCAGCCGGTGAGAATGCTCACGCCGATCATCACCGGCAGATACAGCAAAAGTCCCGGAGTGCCCGTCACCAGCACCGCCACGGCCATCTGCCCGATGCTGTGGGCCACGGCTCCCAGAGCGCCGGCCACCCAGAGCTGATGTTTTGTCAGAATTTTCCGCAGGCCGATGGTGACCAGAATGGCCAGGGCTCCCCCGGCGGCGGAATAGAGAATGGTGCTGAAATTCCCGGCGAACACCGCCCCCAGGAAAATCCGGGCGGCCAGCACCAGGCAGCCGTCCTTTGACCCCAGGGCGTAGACCGTGAACACCGTGACGATGTTGGCAAGCCCCAGCTTGATGCCGGGAATGGGCACCAGCGCCGGGATCTGGGCCTCCACCAGGAAAATGGTCAGGGCGATGGCCGTCAGCAGAGCCAGCCGGGTGATTCGTTTGGTTTTCATGGCTCCACCGCCTTTCAATGGTTATAAAATAACAGATTTTGGAGGAAAAGTAAAGGGAAAAGCTTGCATTGCCCGGGGCAAACTGGTATACTGGTAGGAAATACCCAGAAAGGCGCAACAATTTGTGAGCAAAAAATGGATTCTATCCGCGGCGCTGCTGTGCCTGCTTTCCGCCCTGACGGGCTTCAGCCTGGGCTTCCGCTCCGTCCCCCTGGAAGCGGCGGCGGAAACCGTGCCGGAAACCCTGGTCACGGAGCCGGAAACCGTCCCGGAGACCACCGTGGCAGAGACGGAACCCCTCCGGCAGGCCATCGACGCCGTGCCCCAATACTATCAGACGGACTACCCCTACCTGAAATTCGGAAGCTCAGGCGGCACCATCGCCACCTCCGGATGCAGTCTGACAAGCCTTGCCATGGTGGCGACCTACATGACCGACCGGGTCTACACCCCTGACCAGCTGGTGTACCACTTTGACAAAGAGGGGCTGAACAATGTGCAGAAGCTGGAGCTGGCGGCGGAAGCCCTCCACCTGCCCTACGAGAAGAACTTCGACTTTTCCCTCACCCGGAAGGCGTTGGAGGAGGGGAAGGTGGTCATTGTGCTGGAAAACGAAAAATCGGACTTCACCACCGGCCAGCACTTCATCGTCCTGACGGGGCTGAACGAGAAGGGGAAAATCCTCATCAACGACCCCTTCCGACCCAACTACTATAAAGAAGAGCTTCAGCCCGGCTGGGAAAATGGCTTTACGGACTTTGCCGTCACCAAAGGCTACGCCGGAGCCTGGGTCTTTGACAAATCCGCCATGCCCCAGGACATGGAGCTGTACGATGCCTCCAAGCCGGAAACCCCGGAAACCCGGTACGAAGGCTACGAGCTGGACGAAGAGGACGTCCGCCTTCTGGCCGCCTACGTCTGGGCTCAGGCTCGCAACAAGTCGGAAAAGGTACAGCAGGCAGTGGCAGAGGTGGCTCTGAACCGGCTGACCAGCCCCTACTTCAGCAACACCGTCCGGGATATCGTCTACGGCATGAAGGGCATCAACCGGAATTATTCCGCCGCCCAGCCCACCATGACCCAGTACCGAGCCATCCATGCCGCCATGTACGGCCCCTACATTCTGCCCCAGGAAGTCTACTACTTCCGTCCCTGGGAGTACGACGGGGATGACATGTGGGGCTCCATCGCCGGATTCTACTTCTCCTATTGGTTCCCGGTGGAAGAATAAAGCGGAGGCGGCCGTCTGAGACTGTCAAAGAACCCTTAGTCTCTCCAGGCATTTTCGGAATAGCACTCACAGCAGTCCAAAATAATCTGACGCAGTTCCGGCGGTGCGGCCGGGGGATACTTAAGGGGGCGGCTTTTCGGCAGCGCCCCTTAAGCCGGCTTCTTCTCAATGTTCTTGCCGGGACAAGAACATTGCCCCCGGAGGGAACAGCACTAAAAGATTTATGGAGGGCAGGAATACACGCATGGAATTCCGTTTTTGGCGGATGTGGGCATCATTTCCTACGGGTTCCAATTGGGAATGCCTTTCCTGCCCTCATCCGTCTCGCACTTGCGGGAAACGTGCGAGCCACCTTCCCCCAGGGGAAGGCTTGAGAAACGGATTGCCGCACCAGTGTGTGCACTGGCTCACAATGGCAACATCTTTCGAGGTGCGCAGGTTCGCGATGACAACGTATTTTCAGGCTTTTTATACGCAACGAGGCGGCCGCAATGCGGCCGCCTTTTGTTATGCGCTCAGCTCCCAGATGTTGCGGATCTGAGGTTCCAGCTCCTCATAGCTCCAGAGCCGACCCGAACGAATGGGGCTGTTGGGGTCGTTGACCCGGAAGGCCTCTCCGTTCCAGCCGGTGAGCACGATATAATGGCCGGAGGAAGTGAAATCCCCCTTGCCCAGCGCCAGAATCACCGGATGCCCGGCCTCCACCGCCGCCGTCATTTTTCCCTTGACCAGGGGCAGCTCCTGAACCTTCAGGCCCAGCTTCACCCCGCCCTCGCTGATGAGGGTCCAGGAGGAACCGTAGCCGGAGGCGTAGTAGCCGTTTTTTCCGGAAAACGCCGCCACATCCTTGGGGTTGAAGCTTTCCTCACCGGTGAGATAGTAGCCCACCATGGCAAGACAGGTAGGGCCGCAGCCGGTCTGACCGATGCAGCCGCTGCCGTATTTCTCATAGCCCCACATGGGATCCCATTGCAAAAACAGGGGCACGGTTTCCCGGCTGTAGCCGGACAAATCCATCGGAATTTCCTTCCGGGTTGGGTAATTCAGAACAAAATCCCGGGTTTCCGGGTTGATTTCCAATAGCTCGATCAAATCCTTGGGATAGCTGCCGTAGGGGATTTTATGAGCCTCAGCGTAGGCGTGCACCGTCTGCTCTGCCTCGGTGGGGGTACCCCGGCGGTATTCGATCTCCCTGTACAGATTGTAAATCGGCGTTCTGCCCACCGTCAGCCCCAGTCCTGCCAGCAGTGCCAGCACCAGCAGGACGCAAAGACACTTCTTCATGCAAATTCCCTCCTTTTGCGACATTGTATCACAAAAGGAGGGAAAAGTCTTTATAACTTTTTTAAGAATACGGCGTACCTGGATAGAGATTGTCTTTGCGAGGAGGCCAGCGGCCGACGTGACCCCCTCCGGGGATTCCCTCCGGTCACAATCCGTTCCCCCCCTGCCTTCCCTTGGGGGAAGGTGCCTGAGGAACGAGGGCGGATGAGGGCAACTTGCCTCTCCCTATGGGAGAGGTGCCCCCGGAAGGGGGCGGAGAGGGTTTTATTTGCCCTCTCAGTCACTTCGTGACAGCTCCCCCATAGTGGGAGCCAAGGAGTACGGATTGTGACAGGAGGGAATCCTTGGAAATAGTCACACCCGTGACATCGTAAAATTATGGTATGACTGCCACCGGCAGTCATTATGATTTTGATTCGCTGCGCGGAGCACCACCCTTGGTCAGCAAGGGGAGCCTTAGGCGGCCAATGGCCGCCCCTACAGATTCTTACAATCCTTTTGCAATATTTAGCGAATTTTCTTTCCGTCCAGGATGGCTTCCACCAGCGTGTCCCCGTGGTAGCGCAGGGTCAGCAGGAAGAAGGGGGCATCCTGCCACAGCAAATCCAGGAAAATCTGATCTCCCTCCCACTTGGGCAAGCCATTCAGAAATTCCCGGCTGACCCACCGCAAGTCCCCCTCAGGGCAGTCCGTCAACTCCCCCTCGAAAGCGTCCGCGGTGAACAGGTACATATACTCGCCCTCGCAGGTATCACTCAGAAACGTCACTACGCCCCGGCACTGCCAACTTGTCAGCGTCAGCCCCGTTTCCTCCTTGGCTTCCCGGAGAAGGCATTCCTCCGGGCTTTCCTCCGGCTCGAATTTGCCGCCGATGCCAATCCACTTGTCGTGGTTGATGTCGTTTTTCTTCTTCACCCGGTGGAGCATCAGCACGTCGTTTCCCCGGGTGACATAACACAGCGTCGTATTAAGCATCGGCTTTTTTCTGTACCAGGTGGATGGCATGGTGCAGGTTCTCCACCTCCACCGTCTCGTGACCTTCTTCCCTTTCCCCGTCCAGGGACCAGTCCATGGTGGGGTCGGCTTCCACCCGAATGTGGCTGGCGGAACGGAAGGTAATCATCTCGCAGTTGTAGTCCTGGGACTGGACAGCCCGAAGACACTCGGACAGCTCAGCAAGGCTTCTGGGCATCCGCACCAGCATGACCTCAAACAGGCCGTCGCCCATATCCACCTGCTCCGGATCCAGGGTCAGGATGCCGCCGATGGAGGTGGAATTGCAGATGGCGCCGAAGAGGAAGTCGTCCTCCACAATCTCCCCGTCAATGTCCATGCGGATATGCTCGTTGCGAATCTGGGACAGCTCGGAAATCCCCCCAAGCACATAGGCGGTGTGACCCAGGGCATTCTTGATATTCTGGGGCACGATATAGCTGGAGCGGGTAAAGGCACCGAAGGAAGCCACATAGGAGAAAAACCGCTCCCCGAACCGGCCTGCGTCGTAGGCGTGCACCTCGCCCTCCAGAATATCCTTGGCCGCCTGAACCGGGTTATGGGAAAGACCCAGGGAAGCCGCGAAATCATTGGTAGTGCCCGTGGGGATATAGCCCAGAGGGGGCTTTGCGCCGGAGCGCAGAAGCCCGGTAATGGTCTCATTCAGGGTGCCGTCTCCGCCGCAGCAGACTACCAAATCCACGCTGCCGGCCTGGGCCTGGGCAGCCCGGGTGGCCGCGCCGGTGCCGGTGGTCATCACGGTGTGGATGTCGTATCCCGCCTGACTGAACAGCAGCAAAATATCCGGCAGCACCCGGTTGGCCCGCTTCTGCCCGGCAAAGGGATTCATGATAAAGAGCATGGTTTTCATTTTCAATCAAACCGTCCTTTGACATAATCGGTTCCCCGGTGCGCTGAAAGGCTCACCGGGGAGTTTTTTATATGTCTGATATTATACCATTTTTTCCGGATTTCGCAAGCTTTTGCCGGATTTTTCCCGGGGAGTTCACGATTTTTTTACAATCCTCCGGGTCGAGAAGCAGAAACCGCCAGATTCTTGCCATCCCCCGCGTCAGGGTGCGGTACACCGTGCTGGGCGTCACGGATCGGGCCTGGGCGATTTCCGTCATGGTCATTCCCCGGATGTAGTAGTCCACCAGGGTCTGCTTCTGAAGCTCGCTGAGCTCCTGCTCCATAATGCGCTTGACCAGCTCCAGCTTGCCCCGGCTGTCAGAGGGTATATTTCTCACTGCGCCAGTACCCCCTTTCGTAGTAGTGGGCCGTCAGCTCCGCCAGCTCGTTCAGCTGGGTCAGAATCGGCGTAAGCACCGCCATCCGGTGCCGAAGCTGCCACAATTCCTCCGGGTCGGTTTCCACCGCGGCGACCTGCCGCAGCTCCCGGAGCCGACGGCGCAGAGGCTCTGCCGCCACCCGATAGGACAGGCTGATTTCCTCCAGAGTCATAAGGCGCTCCTTTCGCATCGGAAGCAGAAGCAGCCGGGGGCATAGCACTCCCCGCCGCACTCCGGGCAGAAGGCGGCAGGCCTTGCCGCCTGGGGGTCAAAATATAAGGTCGATTCCATACTGTTTCCTCCCTTGTTTTTTCTTTCATTCTAGGAAGGAAAACCGGATTTGTCCTGCGAACGATATCTGACAATATCCGCGCGCTCTTTTTGCTATCATACCCTTGACGGCCAGGCCGGTTTTCGGCTATGATAACTCCACAAGAGGAGGGATATCATGGACGAGGAATTTATGCTTGCGGCGCTGGCGCTGGCGAAGGAGGCCTTCGACGCGGGAGAAGTGCCTGTGGGCTGTGTCATCACCCGAAACGGCCAGATTGTCGGCCGGGGGCGCAACCGCCGGGAGGAGGCGAAAAACGCCCTGGCTCACGCGGAAATCGAGGCAATCAACGACGCCTGTGCAAACTTAAGCGGCTGGCGGCTGTGGGAATGCACCCTGTATGTGACCCTGGAGCCCTGCCCCATGTGCGCCGGCGCCATCGTCAACGCCCGGATTCCCCGGGTGGTCTACGGCGCCGGGGACGCAAAATCCGGCGCCGTCCGGTCGGTGTGCGGTCTGTTTGATATGGGGTTCAATCACCATCCGAAGGTGGAGTCGGGAATCCTGGAGGAAGCCTGCGGGGCGCTGCTGACGGAATTTTTCCAAAAGCTGCGTGTGGAACTGCGCGCACGCCCCAGGTGGAAGCCCCAAAACCAGGGAACCTCTGATTAACATTTCCCGCTTGCCGCCGTTTTCATCGATTACGGGAGGGATCTATGTGAAGCAGCTTACCCGGGCACGGCGGGTAGGAATCACAGCGGTACTATGCGCCCTGGTTCTGCGGCTTTGGCTGGGGGGCTGGGGCGGACGGGCTCTGGATTTTCTGACCAGCCCCCACACGGCGGCCTTTTTTCTATACCTGGAAACCGGACGGGACGTCCGGTTTTCAAGCTCTTTGCCCGCTTTTTCCCCGAATTTCATGGAATCTCCCCCGGCGGCGACGATTCCCGCGGAAACAGCGCCAACCCTTCCCAGCTTTTCTCAGGCGGAAGAGCCCTCCCTTTATTACGCCGCTACGGTGGAGCCGGATATTGAGGCACTGCTTACCCGGCCTCTGACCTGGAATCTCCGGGAAAATCCACCCTCGGTGCTCATTGTCCACACCCACACCACGGAAGGCTACGCCGAGTCTCCGGGCTGGCGCACCACGGAGGAGACGGGAAACATGATCGCCATCGGCGATACTGTAGCCGATGCTCTGACGGCTCAGGGCATCGGCGTCATCCACGACCGGGAACTTCACGACTACCCCAGCTACAACGGGGCCTATGTACGCACCCGGAAATCCCTGGAAGCCTATCTTCGACAATATCCCGGTCTGCGGCTGATTCTCGACCTGCACCGGGACGCGGCAGGGGAGGGGAGCCGGCAAATGCGCACCCAGGCCACGGTGGCAGGGGAGCCGTCGGCTCAGCTGATGATCGTCATGGGGACGAATTACGATACCTACGAGGAAAATCTCTCCCTGGGGCTGAAGCTCCACGCCCAGCTGGAACGAATGTATCCGGGCATTACCCGACCCTTGCAGCTTCGCGCCGCCCGGTTCAATCAGGATCTGTGTCCCGGCTCCCTGCTGATTGAAATCGGCGCGGCAGGGAACACCCAGGCGGAGGCTCAGCGGGCGGCAAAGGCCCTGGCCCAGGCCGTAGCCGCCCTGGCTCTGGGGACGGATGGGACGTAATCAATTATAAAATCCGGGATAGCCACTTGTAGGGGCGGCCATTGGCCGCCCGGGGCTACCCTTGCTGACCAAGGGTGGCGCTCCGCGCAGCGAATTAGAATATGGATGATTGCCAGTGGCAATCCGTTTCCCAAAGGCTCCCCTTGCTGACCAAGGGGAGCTGTCATGGCCGTCTCACGCAAGGCCATGACTGAGGGGATCAGAACTTTTCTCTTTCCGGGCACTCCCTGTGAATGCAAATTTGACAATCCCTCAGTCTCGCGCTTGCGGGAGATGCGCGAGCCAGCTCCCTTTACACAAGGGAGCCGGGGTGCTCCCGCACCAGTGACCTTGTACGAAGATTCTCTGATAACATGCGTGAAACAGAGATTTCTAAAGAAAGCGGGCGGCCAATGGCCGCCCCTACACACTATTTCGGGGATTTTATACTGAACTCCAATTAAAATCTTTAAAAAAGATTTTAATTGCCTGAAGGGCATGGAGTTCATATGAGACTTGTTTTGTGATTTCTTTCCTTATAAATCACAAAACAGGCAGCGCCTTCAGGCGATGCCTTCCTGATTAAAATTAAGATTTTAATCAGGAAATAGTATTACAATATTTCATCACAGCAGATTCCACCAATTGAAGGCATGGGCAGCGCCGATCGCCTCCACCATTTTGGCCGCCCGGGCGCAGGCGGCGGCAAACTCCGGCCACTGCGCCAAAGCCCCTGCCCATCGAGCCGCCGCCAGCTCCTGATCTACCGCCTCCGTGGGGGTGTGATCGGCAAAGCAACCTCGGAAATGAGCCCATCTTTCCCAGTCCGTCTGCGCTTTTCCAAATTCCGCCTGCGCCCGCTCCGACGCTTCTGCCTGGGCGCAGATCGCCGCCCGGCGCAATTTCCCGGCAATCGGCCGGTGCACCGCATCCATGCCCCAGCTTACGGCAAGACTGACGCCCAGCAGCACTACCAGCAGCCCCAGGCCAAACCAGCATCGCTTCATTTTATTTCCTTTCCCAGCCAGACCACCTGGCCGCTTTCGTCCACCGTCAGCAAAAAGGTATCCTGAATTCCGCAATTGTGCTGGGAAAGCACCTTTTCCAGCCACTTTTCATCCTTTTTCGCCCGTTCCAGATTCTCCCGGGACAGATAGCCGTCCTCCACCACCGTCACAGGCAAATGCTGCCCGGTTGCCTGCACCCCCGCGTCCTTGGCACTGGCAGGCTTTTCCTTGGGATAGGGGAAGACGGACAAATCTCCGCTGGTTTCCAGGATGGCAAACTGCACCGTCCGGATGTCCAGCACGTCCTTGGCCCGGAGATGACCGGTGAGCTCATCCAGGTTGATGCGGGCGCTTTTCAGATTCTCCTGCAAGATTTTCCCGTTGTCGATGAGAATCACCGGCTTGCCGCACAGCAGCTGCCGGAGCCGGACGCTGCGCAGAATCAGCCCGGACAGCACCAGCTCCATGCCCAGCACCGTCAGAATCGGCACCAGTCCGGAATACAGGGGGATGGCCCCATCCTGCATGGGGATGGCCGCCAGATTCGCCACCAGCATGGTCACAACGAATTCCGCCGGCTCCATTTCCCCGATCTGCCGCTTGCCCATAAGCCGGACGGCGAAAATCAGCACCAGGTACAAAAACAATGTACGAAAATACGACAGGATCATTTTCTTCCCTCCTTCGGTTATTTTCCCCCTGGGTGACAGGGTTATTCACAAAGCGTAAGGGTTTTGTTTGTTACATTTCCCTAAAAATTTAGGGAAACCGATGATTTCCTGTCTATACACTTGCTTTCCGTGGCCTGAAAGCGTATAATGAAAGAACATCCAACACACAAAGGAGAAAGATTCTATGGCAAAGAAACCTGTTCTTGTGGTTCTGGCCGCCGGTATGGGCAGCCGCTACGGCGGATTGAAGCAGATTGACCCGGTCGGCAGTCAGGGCGAGGCCATTTTGGATTATTCCATTTATGATGCCCATCAGGCCGGCTTCGACACCGTTGTGATTATCATCAAGGAAGCCATCAAGAAGGACTTCCTGGAAACCGTCGGCAAGCGTCTGGAGAAGGCTCCCGTGGAGATTCGCTACGCCTATCAGGAGCTGACGGATCTGCCCGAGGGATTTACCGTCCCCGAAGGCCGGGTCAAGCCCTGGGGCACCGCCCATGCGGTGTTCTGCGCCCGGGAGGCCATCGATGGCGCACCCTTTGCGGTGGTCAATGCCGACGACTACTACGGCAAGGCCGCGTTCAAGGTGATCTACGACCAGCTGGCCGCCACCACCGATCCCCACGCCTACTGCATGGTGGGCTACGAGCTGGGCAAGACCGTCACCGAGAACGGCAGCGTGGCTCGTGGCATCTGCCAGGTGGATGCCAACGGCTACCTGGAGGAAGTCGTCGAGCGCACCCACATTGAGACCTATCCCGGCGGCATCCGCTATCTGGAGGATGGGATTTACACCGACGTATCCCCGGATACCATCGTATCCATGAATATGTGGGGCTTTATGCCCAGCTTCCTGGATGAGCTTGAGGGTCGGTTCTCCGCTTTCCTGAAGGAAGCTCTGAAGACCAATCCTCTCAAGTGTGAGTTCTTCCTGCCCCTGCCCATCACCCAGCTGATTCAGGAAAAGAAGGCCACCTTCCGGGTGCTGTCCTCTCCCGACCGTTGGTTCGGCGTGACCTACGCCGCCGACAAGCCCATGGTGGTGAACGCCCTGAAGGCCATGACTGACGAAGGCAAGTACCCCGACGGTCTGTGGAAGTAAACCCTTTTCGAAAATTGCAAAAAAGGCTTGCCGTCTGTTTCCGGACGGCAAGCCTTTTTGTGAATTTGTGCGGGAATCAGTATGAGAATCACCGAAAGAGCAAGTAGGGGCGGCCATTGGCCGCCCCTACAGGAGAATCTACAGTTTACGCGTGTCTTTGCGAGGAGGCGACCGATGTCACTGGTATGGCCTTCCAGGGATTCCCACCGGTCACAATCCGTTTCCCTTTGGCTCCCACTTTGGGGGAGCTGGCGGCGAAGCCGACTGAGAGGGTAAAATTCGCCCTCTCCGCCCCTTTCAGGGGCACCTCTCCCATAGGGAGAGGCAAGACCCTCATCCGTCTCCAGAGGGGAAGGCTTTCTTTTTTTACGCCGCGTCGGTGTAGCCGATCATGCCGGACAGAGCATTCACATATTCCGCCACACCCTGGCCGATGAATTGCAGGGTGTCGGCGTCGAAGGTATTGTGCAGACCTACCTGCTCCAAGGCCTGCTGGTAGGGAATATCCATGGGCAGGGCGGTCAGCCGCATATAGGTGTCTGCCGCCTCCCGGTAGTCCTCCTGGGAAATACTCAGAATGTCCAGGGCGTTTACCGCCGAGGTGGCGTAGCTGATATAGTAGAAGGGGTTTTCATAGGTGTGGGGAATCTCCACCCAGCCATAAATCTCCTTGGCTCCGGGCTGAGTTTCCAGGCCGTACGCATTGTAAAGCCGATAGGCAAGCTCGTTCAGCTCCTTCACGGTCAGCTTGTGATCCTTGGCGGCGGCGTAGGCCAGCTGTTGGAATTCATCCTGTAAGCATCCCTGGACAATGGAATCCAAAAGGTTATAAAGGATATTCAGCTTCTTCACGGGGGCGTTTTCCTCCCCGTAAACGGCGTCGGCGCAGCTGAGAAACAGCACCTCCAACCCCTGGGAGTGAATCTCGCTGGTATCCTGGCAAAAGCCCATATCCAGCGCCTGCTGCTTCCGGTGCATATCGGCGTTGTAGTGACCGAATTCGTGAACCAGGGTCTCCAGGTCGCTGTCGTTGCCCACCAAATCCATAAAAATGGCGGCGTCATTGTACTGGGGCAGGCTGATGGTAAAGCCGTCCCCCCGGCCGGTGTAATAGTCGATGGAATAAAGGCCTACCTGGGACATATGCCGGAAGGACAGGTCCAAATCCGCGTCAATGGTTCCGATATGCTTGCCTACGATCTCCATGAGCTTTTCCGCGTCGATTTCGCCCAGCACATCCGGGTTTTCATAGCTTTGCACCAGTTCCCCGATTTGCTGATACACCGGCACGATGGATTCCTTCACCGCCGCGTGAAGGGCTCGGGCATCCTCCGGGGTGTAGTCCCGGCCGTAACCCTCATAGGTAAACTCCCGGCAGCTGTCGTAACCGCTGAGCTCCGCGGTTTGGTTGTACAGCTCGATCAGGTCAATCAGGATGGGAGCCAGCTGCTCATTTTCCTTTTTCGCCAGAGCCGTGGCCACCTCCCAGTACAGAGCCTCATCCTCGATTTCGTCCAGGGAGTCCATGGTATAGGTCTCCCCGTCCAGGGTGACGCTGATCTGGGCCAGGGTCAGCTCGTTGTATTGCTGAACCTTCTGCGAGACTTCCTTGGACAGACTGAGCAGGGCTTCATCGGTTTCGGTGTAGTCTTCCAGTTCCTCCACCAGATCATCGTCACCGCCCAGAAGCTCCCGGATAAGGTCGGCATAGTCACCCTCCAGCAGCTGCGCCAACGTCAGAGCCAGGGCGTCCGAAGTCTGCGTGCGGATGTCCTCCAGGGTGGTCATATCCTCGGCGTAATCCGAGGTCAGATTCTCCATATAGCGGATATAGGCCAGGGCATTGGTCGTGGTGATCCGGCAGGATTCGTCAAGCAGCTTCTGATAGCACTCGGTGATGGCCGTTTCGTTTCCAGGCTTATGAGCCAACGCTTCCAGCTCGTCTACAAGATCGTAAAAGTCCTGGATGTCGTATATTTCATAAGGCATATCCCCAAGAGACAGGGCCGCGTGCCGGATACCGGCATCGTCATACCATTGATAGGCGGAAGTCTCCGTCTGGGGCTGGGTCGCGGCGGCGGTGGCTTTTGTCGGCCCATCCGGAGTGTCCTCGCAGCCCGTCAGGCAACCGAGAACCATGGACAGGATCAGCAGCAGCGTCAGAAAGCGTTTTTTCATAATTTCCCCTCTTTTCGAGATAGATTTCTCTTTTATTATACCAAAACAAGGGGAAAAATGCAAGAACATTTCGTCAGGTGCTTCCCGCCTGAATGGAAAACAAGTGCCCCCGGTTCTTTCGAGAGCCATAATAGAACCCGTAGGGGCCGATGCCCTCATCGGCCCAAAACAAGAGAAAGTGCTTTTTTCCTTCCCTTCATAAATATTTCAGTGCAGTTCCCTCCGGGGGCAAGGTTCTTGTCTCGGCAAGAACCTTGAGAAGAAGCCGACTCAAGGGGCGCTGCCGAAAAGCCGCCCCCTTGAGAATCCCCCGGCCGCACCGCCGGAAGTGCATCGGCACGCTTCGGATTGTTATTGGGGATTCTGATACTATTTCCTGATTAAAATCTTAATTTTAATCAGGAAGGCATCGCCTGAAGGCGCTGCCTGTTTTGTGATTTATAAGGAAAGAAATCACAAAACAAGTCTCATATGAACTCCATGCCCTTCAGGCAATTAAAATCTTTTTTTAAGATTTTAATTGGAGTTCAGTATGACCGGAGATTCCTATGATTTCCCAGAAACTGACGTCCCCGGTTCCTTTCGGAACCGGGGACATAGAGATTCTTCTTATACCATTTCCTCCGGGTGGAAGACCTCATCGAATTGTTCCGCAGTCAGAAAGCCCAGCGCGACACAGGCTTCTTTCAGGGTAATGTTCTCGGCAAAGGCCTTTTTCGCGGTTTTTGCCGCGTTTTCATAGCCGATGTAGGGATTCAGGGCGGTGACCAGCATGAGGGAATTGCGCAGATTGGCGTTCATCTTCTCCTGATTGGCGGTGATGCCCGCCACGCACCGCTCCCGGAAGGCGGTCATGGATTCCGCCAGAAGCCGGGCAGACTGGAGGAAATTGTAAATGAGCACCGGCATGAACACATTCAGCTGGAAATTGCCCTGGCTGGCCGCCAGGGACACGGCAGTGTCGTTGCCCATGACCTGGACGGCTACCATGGTCGTCTGCTCGCACTGGGTGGGATTCACCTTGCCGGGCATGATGGAGGAACCTGGCTCGTTGGCGGGGATGGTAATTTCTCCCAGACCCAGCCGGGGGCCGGAGGCCAGCCAACGGACATCGTTGGCAATCTTCATCAGGTCGCAGGCCAGTGCCTTCAGTGCTCCGTGGGCGAAGACCAGCTCGTCCTTGGAGGTCAGGGCGTGGAACTTGTTGGGGGCGGTGCGGAAGGGCTTGCCGGTGAGGATAGTCAGCGCCTCGGCGGCGGCCTGGTCGAAGCCCGCCGGGGCGTTCAGCCCGGTGCCCACGGCAGTGCCGCCCAGCGCCAGCTCGTGGAGCGGCGGCAGCGCCCGCTTCAGAAGCTCCCGATCCTGCTCCAAGCTGGCCCGCCAGCCGGAAATCTCCTGGGAGAAGGAAATGGGGGTGGCGTCCTGCAAATGGGTGCGGCCGCACTTGATGATTCCCCGGTTTTCCGCCTCCAACCGCCCGAACTCCGCAATGAGCCGCTCCAGGGCAGGAATCACCTGATCCTCGATGGCCAGCACCGCCGCAATGTGCATGGCGGTGGGGAAGGTATCGTTGGAGGACTGGGACATATTCGCGTCGTCGTTGGGGTGCAGCAGATTTTTTCCCAGATGGACGTTTCCCATGTGGGCGATGACCTCATTGGCGTTCATATTGGACTGGGTGCCGGAGCCGGTCTGCCAGACAACCAATGGGAACTGGTCGTAGCAGTGCCCGGCGATGATCTCCTCGCAGGCCTTCGAAATGGCGGTAAGCTTCTCGTCCGTCATTTTCTCCGGGCGGATGGCGGCGTTGGCCATGGCCGCCGCCTTTTTCAGATACCCGAAGGCCCGGATGATCTCCTTGGGCATGGTTTCCAGGCCTACGCCGATGGGGAAGTTCTCCACGCTGCGCTGGGTCTGAGCGCCCCAGAATTTGTCCGCGGGGACTCGAACCTCGCCCATGGAATCGTGTTCAATGCGGTATTCCATTGTTAGCCTCCTTGGTTTACATAATATGTGTAAGGATGGGCATGATCACTGCGGTGAGCAGTCCGGCTACCACCAGGGAAAGACTGCTGGCTGCCCCGGTCAGCTGGCTCAGCTCGTTGGCCTTGGCTGTGCCGATGACGTGGGCGGCGGTGCCGAAGGCAACACCCTGAGCCACCGGATCCTCAATTTTGAAGAGTTTACATAACGCAGGACCCAGCATGTTGCCGCCGATGCCGGTGACGATAATCACCGCGGTGGTCACACCTGCCATGCCGCCGAACAGCTCGCTGAGGGACACGCCGATGGCGGTGGTCACCGACTTGGGAAGCAGGGACACAATCAGCTCCTGGTCAAATTCCAGCAGAAGACCCAGCGCCAGGATGGTGCCCATGCAGGCCAGAGAACCGGCAATCACACCTGCCAGAATCGCCTTCAGATTCCTGCGCAGCACCCGGAACTGCTCATACATGGGGATCGCCAGGCAAATGGTTGCCGGGGTCATCAGCCAGGACAGCCGCACCATTCCGGCGGTGTAGCCCGCCGGATTCATGCCGGTAGCCAGAAGAACAGCTACCACCAGAATCATGCCGATAAGCGTTGGGTTAAAAATTGGCTTTTTCCACTTTTCCTGAGCCAAGCGTCCGATTTCAAAGGCCAGAAGTGTGAGAATCATGGGAAATAGATCAATGCTCTCCAGAAGCGTCATTGGACTTTTCCTCCTTTCCCATCATCGCCTGGGTGGCGCGTCCCGCAATGCCGAAGGTCAGGACGGTGCTCAGCAGCGTCAGCGCCAGAATGGGGATCAGCGCGCCCCGGATGGCCTCCCAGTTGTCCAGAATCCCCACCGCCGGGGAGACGAAGAGGATGGGCAGAATGGAAATGAGGAAGCCGCCCGCGTCCTTTACCTGCTCCAGCTTGACCAGGCCGGTATTCAGAGCGGCGAACAGCAGCACCAGCCCGTAGACCGAGGCGGGAATGGGCAGGGGAACCAGCCGCTGCAACAGCTCCCCCGCCAGAGTAAATGCGAGAATTCTCAGAAATTGGGTCAGATATTTCATAGTTACCTCTACATAGAAAGGCTGCTAAGGGTATCCCGGCAGGGGACACCCTTAACAGCAGTTTTCCTTATTTATTTTTCAGCAGATCCCGGATTTCCATAAGCAGCTTTTCCTGGGCGGTAGGCTGGGGAGGGGCGGCAGGTGCCGCAGGCTCCTTCTTTTTGCCAACCTCGGAGAGCTTGTTCAGCCCCTTGACCAGGAAGAACACCACCAGTGCCAGAATCAGGAAGTTGATCACGGCGGAAATAAAGTTGCCGTAGTTCAGGGTGTTCTCGATGACCCGGCCGTTTTCGTCCAGGGTCTCGGCGAAGAGCCGAGGGAGCGTCAGCTTCATCTCGGAAAAGTCCACGCCGCCGATGAAGATGGAAACAATGGGCATAATGATGTCGTTCGTCAGGCTCTTGGTGATGCCGGAGAAGGCCGCGCCGATGATGGTGCCAACGGCCAGGGCCATGGCGTTGCCCTTGACGGCAAAGGCTACGAATTCATCCCACCACTTGGGCTTATTTCCCTTGTCCATTTCCGTTTCTCTCTTTCGGCTTGGAATTTCCCGGCGGCGCGCCGCCGGGATGGCTGCTTACTTCTTCTCGATGATCTCCATGCCGCCCAGATACTTACGCAGGGCCTCGGGAATGACGACGGAGCCGTCGGCACGCTGGTTCTGCTCCACGAGAGCCGGGAAGATACGGGAGGTAGCCAGGCCGGAGCCGTTCAGGGTGTGGACGAACTCGGGCTTGCCGGTGGCCTCCCGGCGGAAGCGGATATTGCCCCGGCGAGCCTGGTAATCCCGGGCGTTGGACACGGAGGAAACCTCCTTGTAGCCGTCCATGGAGGGGATCAGGATCTCGATGTCATAGGTTCTGGCCATGGAGGCGGAGCAGTCGCCGGCGGCCAGCTTCACGGTGCGGAAGTGCAGACCCAGACCCGCAACCAGCTTCTCGGCCTTGGTGACCAGCTCCTCAAAGGCCGCGTCGGAATCCTCGGGACGGGTGAACTGGAACATCTCCACCTTGTTGAACTGGTGTCCCCGAACCATGCCCCGCTCGTCGGCACGGTGAGAACCGGCCTCCCGGCGGAAGCAGGGGGTGTAGGCGAAGAGCTTCCGGGGCAGATCGGATTCATTCAGAATCTCATCCCGGTAGATGGAGCACAGAGCGGCCTCGGCGGTGGGCAGCATGTAGTGCACCCGGTCATCGGTGGGGTTGGCGATCTTGTAGACCTCGTCGGCAAACTTGGGGAACTGACCGGCAGTCTCGCCGCAGGCATACTCCAGCATGTGAGGGGGCAGGATGAACTCATAGCCGTCGGCAATGTGGGTGTCGATGAAGTAGTTCAGCAGTGCCCACTCCAACCGGGCGCCCATGCCGGTGTACATCCAGTTGCCGGAGCCTGCCAGCTTCACGCCCCGCTCGTAGTCGATGAGGCCCAGGTTCTGGCAAAGGTCAACGTGGTGCTTGGGCTCAAAGTCAAAGGCGTGCTTAGGGCCAATATAGCGCAGGGGCTGGTTGTTCTCCTTGCCGCCGGGAAGCAGATCCGGGTCGGGCAGGTTGGGCAGGCTCAGCATGGCGGTGCGGTACTCGGCGTTCAGGGTCTTCAGCTTCTCCGCGTCGTCGGCGATTTCCTTGTCCAGGCGAATGGACTCGGCCTTGTTGGCCTCAATGGCTGCGTCCAGAGCGGAGGTGTCCTCGCCCTTCTTCTCCATACCCTTCTTCTGGCCGAAGAGCTTGCCGTTTTCCTTAGCCAGCTTGTTCTTCTGGGCGGTGGCCGTCTCGGTGGCCGTCTTCAGGCCACGGACTTCCACGTCCAGCTCCAGAATCCGGTCAACAGTGGCATCGCAGTCCACTTCCTTTGCCTTCAGTCCGGCCTTCACGGCATCGGGATTTTCCTTGATACGCTTGATGTCTAACATTGTAAATAACCTCTCTTAAAGAAATTAGGATATATTAGGGTCTATCTGAAAACCGGGAATATGACCAACGGCGAGGGATTTTCCGCCTGATGAAGCCATTTTTTTGCAGGAATACTCTGCGTATTGCAAGAAAAAATGGTGCCCAGCAGGTGGAAAAGACCCGCTGTTTGGGCGTGTTGACGGTTTTCAGATAGACCCTAGGATATATAGTTTATTTTTCCAGCTTCATCAGGGCGTCCAGCAGCTTCTGCAGGTCCTCTTCACCGTAGAATTCCAGCTCAAAGCGACCCTTTTTCTTGCCGTTGACGATTTTCACGCCCCGGCCCAAGCGCTTGCTCAGGCTCTTTTCGCACTCTGCCACATAGTCCACGGCAAACACCGGTTTCTTTTCCGGTGCCGGGGGCTTGCCCATGTTTTTGCAAAGGGTCTCCGCCTGTCGGACGGACAGGGACAGGGCGATGATCTTCTTCGCCGCCTCCTGCTGCTGCTTTTCGGTTTTCAGGCTCAGAATCGCCCGGGCGTGTCCGGCAGACAGGCTTCCGGCCTTCAGCAGCTCCAGCACCTCCGGGCACAGACCCAGAAGTCTGAGAGAATTGGCAACCGCCGGACGGGATTTTCCCACCCGGGCGGCGGTTTCCTCCTGGGTCAGGCCGTATTCCTCGATTAAGGACTGATAGCCCAGGGCTTCTTCCACCGGGTTCAAGTCCTGGCGCTGCAAATTTTCAATCAGCGCCAGCTCCATGGCCTTCTTGTCGTCGGCCTCCACCACGATCACCGGCACATCGCTCAGGTTTGCCAACCGGGCAGCCCGCCAACGCCGTTCTCCCGCGATGATCTGATAGTAGCCGTTGGGCATTTCCCGAACCGTCAGGGGCTGGACAATGCCGTGGACGGCAATGGACTCGGACAGGGCTTGAAGCTCCTCCTCGTCAAAATCATGCCGGGGCTGATCGGGATTTGGCTCCACCTTATAAATGGGCAGCAGCCGATAGGCGCTGTCGCTGACCGGCTCCTCGCTGAAGTCCCCCAGCAGGGCCCCCAGGCCTTTGCCAAGGCCTTTGTTGCTTGCCATCACGTCACCTCTTCCTTATAATTTTCCTTTAACTTCCTCTGCCATGGCCCGATAGGCGTTGGCGCCCCGGCTGGTGCGGTCGTAGGCCGTCACCGGGATGCCATGGCTGGGTGCCTCCGCCAGGCGGATATTTCGGGGAATCACCGTGGCGAAGACCTTGCCGGGGAAGTGCTTGCGCACCTCCTGGGCTACCTGGGTGGAGAAGTTGGTGCGGCCATCGAACATGGTCAGTGCCACGCCGAAAATCTCCAACCGGGGATTCATCCGCTTTTTCACCATCCGCAGGGTGCTCATCAGATCACTGAGGCCTTCCAGTGCAAAATACTCGCACTGCACCGGCACCAGGATTCCGTCCGCCGCGCACAGGCCGTTCAGGGTCAGCAGCTCCAGGGAAGGGGGGCAGTCGATGAAAATCAGGTCGTAGTCCTCCTTGGCCCGGAACAGTGCCTTTTCCAGCACCCGCTCCCGATGGGTTTCCCCGATCAGCTCCACGGTGGCACCTGCCAGATCCGCGGAGGAGGGGAGTACGTCGCCGTAGTCCGTGTGGATGATGGCGTCTTTCAGCGGGGTTTCGTTGATGGTCACGTCATAGGCTGAGTATTTGATTTTCCGCTTGTCCACCCCCATGCCGGAGGTGGCGTTGGCCTGGGGGTCGAAGTCACACAGCAGCACCCGCACCCCCATCTCATGAAGGGCCGCCGTCAGATTCACCGCCGTGGTGGTTTTCCCCACGCCGCCCTTCTGATTGACAACCGCAATGATTTTGCCCATCTTTCTCTCCTTGCTTTTCCTTGTTTCACGTGAAACAGTTTTGATTTCCGATTTTGTATGTTTCACGTGAAACAATCACTTTGGCTCCGACACCGGAATGGTAGGCACAGTGCCCGGCTTGATGGTCACATAGTTCTTGCCGATCTGTCCCCGTTCGTCCTGCATCTGCAAAACCAGCGGTACGCACAAACACACCACCACAATCAAAGCCGCCAGGAACAGGCAGGCGTAAAGCCGCACCCGCTTGCGCAGAATCTTCACCTGCTCCTCCGGTGTAATCCGGCGCTTGGAGGTCTTCTTCTGGGGCATCTGCCTGCGGGGCAGAATCTGCACGGCAACGCCGGGGTCAATGGGGTATTTTGCCATTTCCTTCTGGCATTCCAGGCAGAAGGCCTGATCGTCATTGGTTTCCTTGCCGCATTTCAGGCAGTACACAGCCCACACCTCCCATTGTGATATGGAGTATTGTACAACAGTTTTTCCGTTTCGTAAAGAGGGTAAAGCAGAAAATAAAGGCCAAAAAACAGGAAAAACCGGTGGGCAAAGCCCACCGGTCAGGTGTATTATCGAACAAACTCCGTACTCAAAGTGCAGCTCCATTCCTCGCCGGGAGCCAGGATGGCGGCGGCAGGCTTTTTCTCCCACTGAGTACTGCCGTTTTCCGCCGAGGGCAGGCTGTGCCAGGGCTCAATGCAGACGAATTTCGGCTCTCCGGGTTTGCTCCAAATCAGGGTATAGGGGAAATCGGCGATGTCGCAGACCACCGCCCGTCCCGTGTCCCTCTCGTAAATGCCGATGGTCTGGGAGCGAAGATTGACCATGCAGTGAGAATCGTTGGCGAAAAGCTTATCGTCAATGGGAATCTCCCGGATGTTGCTGCCCAGATAATAGAGGTTGCCGTGAAGTAGACCGTAGGGCCGGCAGTTGACGCACAGGGGAGACTCCGGCTCGGAAAAACGAATCTCATAATCGGCGAAGGTATGCCTGTCGTCAAAGGGAATGGCAAAGGCCGGATGGTAGCCGATGCCGAAGGGCAGATTGCTCTCGTCCAGGTTTTCCACGGTCAGGGTATGGTGGAGGGTGCTGCCCTCCAGCGTGAAGATGGAAACCAGCCGGAAATCGTAGGGGAATACCTTCATGGTCTTTTCGTTGGCGCAAAGCTCCAGCACCAGGGTATCCGCGCTCTGATCCACGAAGGTGTGCTCCAGCAGCCGGGCAAAGCCGTGCTGGGCGGATTTGAATTTGGAACCCTTAGCCTCGATAATCCCGTCCGCCACCTTGCCGCAGTGGGGGAAGAGAACCGGCGCGTGATAGCCCCAGACGTTCTTGTCCGCCTTCCACATGTGCTCCACGCCGTCACATTTGCGGAGGACGCTTTTGACCTGGGCTCCGAAGGTGGTGACCGTCACCTTCAGGTAGTCGTTTTCCAGAAAATACTCCATAGAAACCTCCCATTATCAGGCACAAGTGCCCGTCTATTTATGCCAGGAACGCGAAATAAGCAAGAACCACGATGCCAAGAACAATCCGGTAAACACCGAAAGCGGAGAAGGAATGGCTGCGCACATACTGCATCAGTCCCCGGATGACCAGCAGGCTCACCAGGAAGGAAACCACACAGCCAACCACAAGAACGCCGATCTCCGTACCGGTGGCACTGACGCCGGAAAGGAGGAACTTCAGTCCCTTGATGGCGGAAGCGCCCAGCATGGTGGGAATGGCCATGAAGAAAGAGAATTCCGCACCCGCAGGACGGCCAATGCCGATGATGATAGCGCCCAGGATAGTGGAGCCGGAGCGGGAAGTGCCGGGCACAAGGCTCAGACACTGGAACAGGCCGATAATCAGAGCCGTCTTGTAAGTAATGTCGTACACATCATTGACGGTGGTAAGTTTCAGATGTGCCGTGCCGTCCTTGCCCCGCTCGAAATGGCCGTGCTGGTTCCGAGCTTCTACGACAATAAAGGCAATGCCGTAGACGATCAGCGCAATGGAAACCACAATGCCATTGTGCAGGTGGGTATCCATCCAATCATCAAACAGAACACCCACAATGCCCGAGGGAATGATGGACACCACCACCTTGAACCACAGCTGCCAGGTCTGCTTTTTCTCCTCGTCGGTCTTGCTTGGGGAGAAGGGATTCAGCTTGTGGAAGAACAGGACGATCACCGCCAGAATCGCTCCCAGCTGGATCACCACGTCAAACATGCTCTTGAATTCCTCGGACATATTCAGGCTGATGAACTCGTCCAGAAGAATCAGGTGGCCGGTGGAGGAAATGGGCAGCCACTCCGTCACGCCCTCCACAATACCAAAGAGAACCGCTTTCAATAACTCGATCATAGGAAATCCTCATTTCAAACAAATATTATCTGTCAGCCCTATCATACCGCCATCCGAGCGGAAATGCAACAACTATTTCTTGTTCACAAATTTGGGTCGTATTCTTTACAAACTGTTCACGTTTCGACTGCGTAAATCGCTATAATAATAGAAAAAGGAAACAATAGGAGGAAGAGAACATGGCTATATCGGTTTTGATCGCGGAAGACGACCGTAATATTGCGGAGCTTCTGCAAATGTATCTGGAAAAGGAAGGCTACGCCGTAACCGTAGCCAACGACGGCGGCCAGGGACTGGCCAAGTTCCGGGCCATCAAGCCCGACCTGGTGCTGCTGGATGTGATGATGCCGGTGATGGACGGCTGGAGCGTCTGCAAGGCCATCCGGGCGGAATCCCAGGTGCCCATCATCATGCTCACCGCCAAGGGGGAAACCGACGATAAGGTCAGTGGCCTGAAAGCCGGTGCCGATGACTACATTACCAAGCCCTTCGAAATGAAGGAGGTGCTGGCTCGGATTGAGGCGGTGCTCCGCCGGACAGCCGGAGTCACCACCGAGAAAAAGGCTCGCCGACTGGTATTCGACAAGCTGATTATCGATATGGACGCCTTTGAGCTGATTGTGGACGGCAAGAAGATCGACACGCCTCCCAAGGAGATGGAGCTGCTGTACTACCTGGCCTCCTCACCCAACCGGGTCTATACCCGCAACCAGCTGCTGGACGAAGTGTGGGGCTTTGACTATTTCGGCGACAGCCGGACGGTGGATGTCCATGTGAAGCGGCTTCGTGAGAAGCTGGAGAATGTCCACGCCAACTGGAGCCTGAAAACCGTCTGGGGCGTGGGCTATAAGTTCGAGGTGCTTCAGCAGTAAATACCTTGACTTTACGGCGGTCTGTGATATAATAGATATGAAAAGAGCATTGCCGATAAGCGGTTGGCTCAATTCAGGCGATCTAAATTAGCTTAGAAACCGTCACTTGGCCGAGTGGCGGTTTCTGCGTTTTACGGTGATCGTAATGGTATAACTACCAATATGTAAGGTCAGCGTAATCGGCACGGCTCTCACCTCCTTTCGGAGATGTAGCCAACCGCCTATCCGTATTATGGCAATGCTCTTTCCGGCCCCCTGAGGGGTTGGTAGTATATTAGCAAGAAAACAGGAATTTGTCAATTTCGCGAAGGAGGGCTGCGCGATGAATCCCCTGTATCCACTGACCCACCGGCTGGTTTTTTCTACCTTCTCTTCCGAGGAGATGAAAAAGAAAACGAAAATTCTGGAAAATGCCGGCATCAAGCCCCTGGTCAAGTCCCACAACGCCAACCCCCAGACCGGAACCCTTGGCCAGCTGCCGGAGTACCAGATTTCCTACGACCTGTACGTTCCCAATTCGGATTTTGAGGAAGCCGCCCACCTGCTCGGTTAAGTCATACTCCGCCCGCCGTCCCTCCGGACAGCGGGCGGTTTTTCCAAAATTGTAAACTTTCTTTTGCTTTGGTTGAAATGCCCGGCGAATATGCTATAATAAAATCAAAAATTTCAGGAAATCAGGAAAGAGGTGCCCCGAGGATGAAAAGCTCATTCAGCCGCAGTTTTTCCATGGTGGCAACCACCCTTCTGCTGGCACTGACCATTCTGGGCGCGGCCTTCCAGTATCAGGTGAACAGCTTTCTGGAGGATACCACCGTATCCCAGCTTCACCAGGATGCCCAGGTGGTGGCAAACCTGGCCAGCGCCTATGGAATGGACAACAATCTCACAAGCCGGGAGCTGATGCTCAACCTGGACATCGTCTCCCAGATCACCCAGGCGGATGTGGTCATCTGCAACAATCAGGGCTATATCATCCTGTGCTCCGGCAATCTCACCGGCTGCGACCACGACGGCTGGCAGCTGAATCAGGAGTATCTGGACAAGGTTTACGAAAACAACGGCTACAGTGCCACCGGCACGATCCGCAACCTCTACTCCGAGGAGCGGTATGTGGTCTCCGCTCCCATTGTCAGCGGGGAGGAGCACCTGGGCATCGTCATGGTCTCCACCCCCACCGCGGGAACCCGGGTGGTTCTGGACAAAATCGGCAATATTTTCACCACCGCCGCCGTCTTTGTGGTGCTGGTAGCCGTGCTGGGCGTTACCGCCTTTGCCCGGCGGGAGAGTAAGCCATTGAAGGAGCTTGCCAACGCCGCCACCGCCTTCGGCCACGGAGAGCTGGATGCCCGGGTGAAAATCGACGAGGATTCCAGCGAGGAAATGGAGGAGCTGGCTCTGGCCTTCAACAACATGGCCTCTTCTCTGCAAAAGAGCGAATACCAGCGGCAGGAATTCGTTGCCAACGTGTCCCACGAGCTGAAGACCCCCATGACCACCATTTCCGGCTATGTGGACGGGATTCTGGACGGCACCATCCCGCCGGAGCATCAGGAGCATTACCTGCACATCGTCTCCGATGAGACCAAGCGCTTGAGCCGTCTGGTTCGCAGTATGCTGGATATCTCCCAGCTGCAAAAGGAGCAGGGGATTCCGGAGGACAAAAAGATTCACTTCGATCTGGAGGAATGCGCCGGTCAGGTGCTCATCACCTTCGAAAAGAAGATCAACGATAAAAAGCTGAACGTGGACGTGAACTTCCCGGAGCACCCGGTTTACACCATGGCAAACCAGGACTACATCACCCAGGTCATCTACAATCTGCTGGACAACGCCGTCAAGTTCTGCCCGGAAGGGGGCACTCTGGGGCTGACCATCCGGGAGGGCGGCAGCAAGGCCTACGTCTCCGTGTCCAACGACGGCCAGACCATCCCGCCGGAGGAGCTGCCCCTGGTCTTCGACCGGTTCCACAAGCTGGACAAATCCCGCTCCCAGAACCGGGACGGCTGGGGTCTGGGGCTTTACATTGTGAAAACCATCGTCTGTGCCCACGGAGAGAACATTTCCGTCACCTCCAAAAACGGGAAAACCGAATTTACCTTTACCATGCCCCTTGTGAACTGAGGTCACCTATGAACGAACGCAATCGAAACTATCCCGAATGGGACGACAATACCTATTACACCGGCCCCACCGAGCCGCCGAAAAACCGGGGTGCCCTGGTGGCAATGCTTCTGATCTTCATCATCTTCCTGTGCGGCATCGTCACCGTGCTGGGGGTGCTGAACATCCGGCTGTTCCAGAAGCTGAACCGGGAGGAGCCTTCCCAGGAGCTGGCCATTTCCTTCACCACCGAGGAAACGACCACCGAGACCCAGGCACCGGAAGCCACCGCCGAAGACCGGGAAGCAAAGCCGGCCGTCCATGCCGGCTGCACCATGGATTTGCAGGCAGCCCCCAAGGGGGTGGATACCGTACCTGAGGGCGGCGGCCTGTCCCTGCAAGAGATTTACGCCAAAAACATCCCCTCGGTGGTGTCCATTTCCTGCCAGAGCAGCCGGGGCACCGCCTCCGGCACCGGTGTGGTGCTCTCCGCCGACGGCTACTTAGTCACCAACTACCATGTGATCAGCGGTGCCCAGGAAATTACGGTGCTCCTCACCGATGACCGGACCTTCACCGCTCAATCCGTAGGCTATGACGCGGTATCCGATCTGGCGGTGCTGCACATCAATGCCCAGGATCTGACCCCCGCCCGGTTCGGCAATTCCGACACCTTGCGGGTAGGGGACACGGTGGTTGCCATCGGCGATCCTCTGGGGGTGGAATTCCGGGGCACCTATACCAACGGCATCGTCTCCGCCATCAACCGGGATGTGGAGGTAAACGGCCGCACCATGACCCTGATTCAGACCAACGCCGCCCTGAACTCCGGCAACTCCGGCGGGCCGCTCATCAACTGCTACGGTCAGGTCATCGGCATCAACACCGTCAAAATCGGCGCTTTCGCCGACACTGCCGGTGTGGAGGGGCTGGGCTTCGCCATTCCCAGCACCCAGGTGAAGGAAATCGTGGATCAGATCATCGCCCAGGGCTATGTGTCCGGTCGGCCCACCCTGGGAATTTCCGGCGAGGCCCTGTCCAAATTCTATCAGCACTACTACCGGATGCCCGCGGGGCTCTATATCACCCAGGTGGACGGGGGCAGCGACGCGGCCCAGAAGGGCGTTCAGGTGGGCGATATGCTTCTGTACCTGGGAGACACCCGGATCACCGGCCTGGACGATCTGAAAGCCGCCATTTACGACTGCCAGGTAGGCCAGCAGGTGGAGGCCATTCTCTATCGCCGGGGTCAGCAGTACCGGCTGACGCTGACCCTTCAGGAGGATATTCCCAATCAGAACTAACCCGTTCCCGTCCCAAATTGGGACGGGAACGCCGCCTTTCCTTTACTAGGAAGCCGATAATCCCCACCCATAACAACCAGAAACATTCCGAGCGGTTCCAGCGGTGCGGCCGGGGGGTACTTAGGGGGGCGGCTTTTCGGCAGCGCCCCCTAAGCCGGCTTCTTCTCAATGTTCTTGCCGGGACAAGAACATTGCCCCCGGAGGGACCAGAGCCGAATGTTTCTATGCGTCTGAAAGCAAATGTAAAAGCCAGTATTTAACGGTTTTTCACCATTCGAATAAAAAGCAAACTATTCCAACAGATTGCGAGGTCATTTTTCATGGAACCCATTTATCAGACAAATTTTCAAATCACCGAGCGGGATGTGGACTGCCGCGGGCGGCTGCTGCCCTCCCGGATTCTCTCCTACGCCCAGGAGGTAGCCGGGATGCACAGCACCGAGCTCACCGTCGGCTATGACGTTCTGGCCCGGCAGCGAATGTTCTGGGCCGTCACCCGGCACAAGGTGCAGGTGACCCGGCTTCCCCGGCTGGGAGAGACCATCCATGTGGAAACCTGGCCCATGCCGCCTACCCGGGTGGCCTTCCCCCGTTCCATGGTTGCCTACGACGAGGCAGGTCGGGAGGTTTTCCGTTCCATCAGTCTTTGGGTGCTGATGGATCTGGACACCCGGAACATGATCCTTCCGGGAAAAAGCGGCATTGCCCTGACCGGCACCCTCCGGGGCAACGAGCTGACGGTACCCACGGGTCTGCCCGCCAAGCTGCTGAAAAACAGCCGGAACCGCCAGGTGTGCTTCACCGACCTGGATCGGAACGGACATATGAACAACTGCCGGTACTTAGACTGGATCTGCGACCTGATTCCCAGCGCCTACCACACCGCCCACGAAATCCGGGAATTCACGGTCTGCTATCTCAGCGAGGCCAGGGAGGGCCAGCAGCTGGAGCTTCGGTGGGATTATCCCGAGGAGCGGTGTCTGTACATGGATGCCCACCGGCAGGACGGCAGTGAGAATACCCGGGTGTTCTCCGCCAGACTGCTCTTTGACTAAATGTGTTATGTAAACTTATGGAACTCCACAGCTTTTGATAAGGCTGTGGAGTTTTTTCGATACCACCGGGGAAGACCCTTCCAATTTCAGAGGTTTTCCGGAAAAGCCTGTGGAGAAACCTGTGGAGAATGTGGATAACTCATGTGGAAAAAGAGAGGAAACAATTATGGAGAGTCATTATGTAAACTCTTTTCGACATTTTTCGCCAGTTTCGTAGCAATCAAGGTGCGTCTCCACAGGGCAGAAAAACCCCCGGTCTGATTTTCAGACCGGGGGTGTGGATTTACATGCGCATCAGATCCATGATGGCCGCGCCATACACGGCAATCAGCACCACGGTCAGCGCAAGGGTCACCAGCGTGAGGATAAACTGGGCAATGGCCCAATTCTTCCGGGAACGCTTCTCCGGGGAGCTGCTTACTGCCCAGACGATCAGGCAGATAAAGCCCACCAGGGGAATTGCCGTCAGAATCAGGGTGAGCACCCAGTCGCCAACGGACATATCCGTGGTCTTCCGGGTATAGGGCGGTACATAATCGGGGTCAATGATCGGATTTTCCATGGTTAATTCCCTCCTGAATATTTAGGGAAACTCTGAATAAATCGTCGGCGGCTGGACAGCGGATCTTTTGCCCCCAGTCTGCGGTTTGAAAAATGGGAAATACATACAGTATTCCTCCATTTTCCAAACCTTGCCTGAGAACAAAATCTCTCGCTGCCAGCTCTTGCCGATTTAATCAGAGCTTCCTTAGATTCCAACTCTATTGTAGCATATAGGCCAGAAAAAAAAACCGTTTTTTAAAAATCTGGGATTTCTTTTTGGAAAACGGCAGAAAGATGCCGCCGCCCATGGGGCGGCGGCATCCGGAAACTTACTCCTTGGCGGCCAGCTTCTGCTCCTTCTTCTCCTCGACGTGGGAGACGATGATGGCGCAGGCGGCATCGCCGGTGATGTTGACGGTGGTACGACCCATGTCGAAAATCCGGTCAACACCGGCAACCAGGGCAATGCCGTCCACCGGCAGACCCACGGAGGTCAGCACCATGGCCAGCATCACCATGCCCGCGCCGGGGACACCGGCAGTGCCGATGGAGGCCAGAGTGGCAGTGAGCACGATGGTCAGCATCTGGGGCAGGGTCAGCTGAATGCCGTAGCAGGCGGCAATGAAGATGGCGCACACGCCCTGATAGATGGCGGTGCCGTCCATGTTGATGGTGGCGCCCAGAGGCAGGACGAAGGAGGCAACCTCCCTCTTGGCGCCCAGCTTGGTCACGCAGTCCAGGTTAATGGGCAGGGTGCCCACGGAGGAAGCGCTGGAGAAGCCGAAGATGATGGCGGGGAGCATCCCCTTGAAGAACTTGGCGGGGCTCATGCCGCCCATGGCCTTCACGGTCAGAGAGTACACGAGCAGCGCATGGAAAATGTAGCAGATGTAGGCAGCCAGGAGCACCATAGCCAGGGAGCCGATGATGGCCGCGCCGTTGCTGGCGATGATGGGGCACAGCAGGCAGAACACGCCGATGGGGGACAGCTTCAGAATCAGCTCCATGCACTTCATGAAGATGTCGTTCAGGTCATTGAAGGCGGAGACCACCTTGGCGTTCTTCTCGCCCACCAGGATGATGGAGAAGCCCAGCAGCACGGCCATAACGATGACCTGGAGCATATTGGCCTCCACCATGGGCTTGAAGAAGTTGGAGGGGAAGATGTTCACCAGGGTATCCATGAAGGAGGTAGTCGCGGAGGCATCATAGGTCAGGTCGGTAGTGGCCACCACCGGGAAGGCGCCCTTGAACAGGTTGCCGCCCACCAGACCGATGGTCACGGCGAAAGCGGTGGTGCACAGGTAATAAATCACGGTTTTCAGGCCGATGGAGCCAATCTTGCGGATGTCGCTCATGGAGATAATGCCGCACATGATGGAGAACAGGACGATGGGAACCACGATGAACTTAACCAGGTTCAGGAAGATGGTGCCGAAGGGCTTGATGTAGTTGTTGGCAAACTCCGCGCAGCTCTGCATGGCAAGGCCAAACACAATGGCCAGCACCATGGCGATGAAGATCTGCGCCGCCAGGGACAGTTTTTTCTTTTCCTTCATATAGAATCGCTCCTTTTCGTTTCCCTTCGCGAAAAAGCAAGTTTCCCGCAAATGCGAATTCATAATATCACCAAATTTTCCAGAATGCAACCCCTATTTTTGCGTATTCTGAAATTATGAACAATTTGAATTGCAGTTGCCGGGTGCCCCGGCGGGCAATGCGTGCGCTGGCTGGTCTATCATCGAAAGGCCTTTGGGTAACCGCTCGGTATCGTTTTTCCGGATGCGCCCTAATAGAGGTTGTCATTGCAGCCAGTGGTGCTCCGCGCAGCGAATCTAAAATAATAATGACTGCCGGTGGCAGTCATACCTTAGCTGGTGTGGCTCTTTCCAAGGATTCCCTTCGGTCACAATCCGTTCTCCTTGGCTCCCACTCTGGGGGAGCTGGCGGCGAAGCCGACTGAGAGGGTAAAAACGCCCTCTCCGCCCCTGCGGGGCACCTCTCCCATAGGGAGAGGCAAGGCACTCTTTCGAGGGTTCTCGGACATTTGAGGGGGATTGCCACACCAGCCTGCGGGCTGGTTCGCAATGACATGCGTTGGACGGTGCTTCAGGGGAAGGCTTTGATCGGTTCCGTTTCTCGAAAAGGGCACAAAAAAGCGGGCGGCCGATGGCCGCCCGCGCAGGTTTTCGATTGGTTTTCGCTCAGCAGTAGAAGTCCCGGATTTTTTTCGCCCGGCTGGGATGCCGGAGCTTCCGGATGGCCTTGTTCTCGATCTGGCGAATCCGCTCTCTCGTCACGCCGAAAATCTGACCCACCTCTTCCAGGGTGTGGGTTCTGCCGTCGTACATGCCGAAGCGCATCCGCAGCACATCCGCTTCCCGCTCGGTCAGGGTATCGAGAATCTCCTTCAGTGCCTCGGCAAGCAGGGCGTTGGAAGTGGCGTCCGCAGGGCCGGGGGTTCGCTCGTCCTCCACGAAGGAGCCGATGGAGGTATCCTCTTCGTCGCCTACGGGGGTATCCAGGCTCAGGGTATCGGCGGCGGTGCGGTTGGCCTCGATGATCTTCTCAACGGGCAGGTTCAGCTCCTTGGCGATTTCCTCCACGGTAGGCTCCCGACCCAGCTCCTGAACCAGCTTCCGGTTGCACCGGGTGGCCTTGTTGATGACCTCTACCATATGCACCGGAACCCGGATGGTTCTGGCCTGGTCGGCGATGGCACGGGTGATGGCCTGCCGGATCCACCAGGTGGCATATGTAGAGAATTTGTTTCCCTTTGTCCAGTCAAACTTGTCCACCGCCCGAATCAGGCCCGTGTTGCCCTCCTGAATCAGATCCAGGATGTGCAGACCCCGGCCGGAATACTTCTTGGCAATGGACACCACCAACCGAAGGTTGGCCTCCGTCAGCTTGTTCTTGGCGGCCTGGTCTCCCTCGGAGACCCGCTTGGCAAGCTCGATCTCCTCCTCGGCGCTGAGAAGCTTCACCTGGCCGATTTCCTTCAGGTACATCCGCACGGGATCGTCCAGGCTGTACTCGGCAGCCAGATCCACAGGGTCAACCAGCTCTTCCTCCTCCAGGCCGCTCAGGTCGATGTCCCCATCGTCCATAGGCATGGTGTCGTCGTTCAGCTCCAGCTCCGCGGTAATCAGCGGAATATTCATGGCCTCGAACCGGTCATAAATCTCTTCAATTTTCTCCGGGGACAGCTGGAGCTTCTCCAGCTGGGCGTTCAGATCCGACAGACGGATCATGCCCTCCTTCTTGCCCTGGGCGATCAGTGCCTGCAATGCGGCCTGAACCTCTTCCATATTGGTATTTTCCTTTTTCGGTGTGCTCATCAGCGGTACCCCTCTTTTATGTGTAAATCTTCGAAAATTCTCATGCCGTTAAACTATACTCTCTTTTTCCCCGTTCGGCAAGGGGAAAGTCCAATCTTTTTTTCGTTTTTGGTCAATTATTTTCCCCTTCCCGGACAGTTTTCCCCAGGATTCGGGAAAACATACAGTTTACTTTTGGGCAAAAATTCGCTATAATGGAGAAAATGACCTGGTGCGCCCTTATGGCGGTTTTTGCCTGAGCCGCGCGCCCCAATTCTACGCGAGGTGCACGCCCATGACCGAACTGTCCAAAATCCGAAATTTCTCCATTATCGCCCATATCGACCACGGCAAGTCCACCCTGGCAGACCGTCTGCTGGAGCAGTGCGATGCCATCGACCAGCGCATCCGCGCCGAGCAGATGCTGGACTCCATGGAGCTGGAAAGGGAGCGGGGCATTACCATCAAGGCCACCGCCGTCACCCTGGGCTACACCGCCGACGACGGGGAGCGCTACACCCTGAACCTCATCGACACCCCAGGGCATGTGGACTTCAACTATGAAGTCTCCCGCTCTCTTGCCGCCTGCGAAGGCGCGGTGCTGGTGGTGGACGCTTCCCAGGGCGTGGAGGCCCAGACCCTGGCCAACACCTATCTGGCCATTGACGCGGGGCTGGAGGTGCTGCCCGTCATCAATAAAATCGACCTGCCCTCCGCCCGTCCCGCCGAGGTAAAAACCGAGGTGGAAGACATCATCGGCATTCCCGCCCAGGATGCCCCGGAAATCTCCGCCAAAAACGGCATCAACATCCATTCCGTGCTGGAAATGATCGTCCGGGATGTGCCCGCCCCCACCGGCGACCGGAACGCCCCCTTGCAGGCTCTGATTTTTGACAGTCAGTACGATTCCTACCGGGGGGTCATCGTCTACACCCGAATCAAGCAGGGCACGGTGAAGCCCGGCATGGATATCCGGATGATGGCCACCGGAGCGGTCTATAAGGTGGTGGAAGTGGGCAATATGAGCCCCACAGGCCTTGTGAGCCAGGATGCCCTGGGCGCGGGAGAAGTGGGCTACATCACCGCCTCCATCAAAACCGTGGCTGACACCCGGGTCGGCGACACCGTCACCACCGTGGAAAATCCCGCCCCGGAAGCCCTGCCCGGCTACCGGCAGGTGCAGCCCATGGTTTTCTCCGGCATTTACCCCGCCGACGGTGCCCGGTACGGCGACCTCCGGGATGCTCTGGAAAAATTGCAGCTGAATGACGCTTCCATGACCTATGAGCTGGAAAGCTCCATCGCCCTGGGCTTCGGCTTCCGCTGCGGCTTTCTGGGACTGCTGCATATGGAGATCATCCAGGAGCGGCTGGAGCGGGAATATAACCTTGACCTCATCACCACCGCGCCGAACGTTGTGTACCGGGTGACGAAGACCAACGGGGAGACCCTGATGGTCTACACCCCCCTGGATTACCCGGATCCTGCGGACATTCAGCTGGCGGAGGAGCCTTACGCCAAGGTCAACGTCATCGCCCCCCAGGAATATGTGGGCAACATTATGGATCTGTGCCAGAACCGCCGGGGCGAATTCAAGAATATGGAGTATCTGGATGCCAACCGGGTGGAGCTCCACTACGAAATGCCCCTGAACGAGATCATCTACGATTTCTTCGATGCTCTGAAGTCCCGGACCCGTGGCTACGGCAGCCTGGACTATGAGCTCATCGGCTACCGACCCAGCCGCCTTGTCAAGCTGGACATTCTTCTCAACGGCGAGGTGGTGGATGCCCTGAGCTTCATCCTCTTTGCCGACAACGCCTACCCCAGAGCCCGGAAAATCTGCGAAAAGCTCAAGGACAATATTCCCAGAGCTCAGTTTGAAATTCCCGTCCAGGCGGCCATCGGCGGCAAGATCATCGCCCGGGAGACCATCAAGGCTCTGCGCAAGGACGTGCTGGCCAAGTGCTACGGCGGCGACATCACCCGGAAGAAGAAGCTGCTGGAAAAGCAGAAGGAGGGCAAAAAGCGGATGCGCACCTTCGGCTCCGTATCCGTGCCCAGCGAGGCCTTCATGGCCGTGCTGAAACTCGACGAAGATTAACCCGTTCCCCGTAAAGGCTCCCCTTGCTGACCAAGGGGAGCTGTCATGGCCGTCTCCCGCAAGGCCATGACTGAGGGGATCAGAACTTCCATCATTTTGTGTGCCCTTATTGACGCAGCTTTACAATCCCTCAGTCAAAAATCAAAGATTTTTGCCAGCTCCCTTTACACAAGGGAGCCGTGGGTGCTCCCGCACCAGTGCGTTCCCTCAAAGCGTTCATTTCCTGCTGCGATTTGACAATCCCTCAGTCAAAAATCAAAGATTTTTGCCAGCAGTACATTGTGGTATGACTGCCACCGGCAGTCATGGTAATTTTGATTCGCTGCGCGGAGCACCACCCTTTACGCAAGGGAGCCGGGGTGCTCCCAAAATAGCAAGGTTATCTCAGGAGGCTCGATTTATGCCAATTCTCACCAAACGCCCGGACAAGAAGCCTCTGGGCATTTATGTACACGTTCCCTTCTGCCGCAGCAAATGCCAGTACTGCGACTTCTACTCCCTGGCCACCAAGGAGGACAACCTCTTCGACGGCTATCTGGACGCGGTCTGCGATCACATCAAGGAGGCCGGAGAGCTGGCTCCCAATTATAAGGTGGACTCGGTCTATTTCGGCGGCGGCACCCCCAGCTTCTTCGGCGCCGACGGTCTGGCCGTAATTCTCACCGCCATCCGCCGGAATTTTGACGTGGAAAACAGCGCGGAGATCACCGTGGAGTGCAACCCGGACTCCGTGTCCGACCGGTTCCTCCACCGGATCCGAGCCGAGGGCTTCAACCGGATCAGCCTGGGCGTTCAGTCCGACAGCGACGAAATGCTCAAGAAGCTGGGTCGCCCCCACACCTACGCCCAGGCGGTGATGGCCTATCAGCGCATCCGCAAGGCAGGCTTCCGGAACGTATCCGTTGACCTGATGTACGGCCTGCCCGGTCAGGATTTGCTGGACTGGACGGCGACCCTGGACAACGTTCTCCGGCTGAACCCGGAGCACATCAGCTGCTACGCATTGAAGGTGGAGGAAGGAACCCCCTTCTACCAGGTGAAGGACGCTCTGAATCTTCCTGACGAGGACACCCAGGCGGATATGTATCTGGCGGCGGTGGAAACGCTCAAGGGCAGAAGCTTCCGGCAGTACGAAATCTCCAATTTCTGCCGGAAGGGTCTGGTTTCCCGGCACAATATGAAGTACTGGACCGGCGGGGAATACCTGGGCTTCGGCCCCGGAGCCAGCTCGGATTTCGCGGGGAAGCGGTATACCCTGAAGCGGGATTTGCAGGCCTACATTTCCGGCATCCGGGACGGCGGCGACATTATGGAGGATTTGCAGGAGATTCCCATCCGGGAGCGGGCGGGAGAATATCTGATGCTCCGGCTTCGCACCAGCCAGGGCATTGAGCGGGAGGAATACGAGAAGACCTTCCTGCTGCCCTTTGATCCCCTGGAAGACGTGCTGGAAAAGCAGCGTCGGCTGTTCCACGCCACCCAGACCGACACGGGCCGGTGGGTGCTGACCCCCAAGGGGTATCTGGTGAGCAACGACATTATCACCGATCTTCTGCTGGCGCAGGACAGTTCCGCGCCGCTGAAGCGGGTGTGATCCTTTCTATCTTATATAGTAGAGTGGGCGGCCGTCGGCCGCCCACTTCTTTGTGCGCCGAAATAGGCGCTGTCATTGCGAGCCAGTGGAATGTGGCACTCCGTTCCTCCTTGGCTCCCACTCTGGGGGAGCTGTCAGCGAAGCTGACTGAGAGGGCAAATATAACCCTCTCCGCCGCTTTGCGGCACCTCTCCCATAGGGAGAGGCCAGACTGTCGAAAAACCATGTCATTGCGAGGCAGTGCGCACACTGCCGTGGCAATCCGTTTTCCAAAGCCCCCTTAGCACAGGGAACCTCAGACGACCAGTAAGCCCTCATCGACCCGTCTCACATATAGTCAGGTTTTGCCAACGGGCCGATGAGGGCATCGGCCCCTACATGGGATTCCAACTGGTGCGGGAGCACCCCAAGGCTCCCTTGTGCAAAGGGAGCTGGCAAAAATCTTTGATTTTTGACTGAGGGATTGTAAAGCTGCGTCAATGTGGGCACGCAAAATGATGGGAGTTCTGATCCCCTCAGTCATGGCCTTGCGGGAGACGGCCATGACAGCTCCCCTTGGTCAGCAAGGGGAGCCTTAGCCCTCATCCGTCACGGCTGCGCCGTGCCACCTTCCCCGTGGGGGAAGGCTTTGGGGGAACGGATTGTGACCGGAGGGAATCCCTGGAAGGGGCCACACCAGTCTGCGGACTGGTTCGCAATGACATGCGTTTTCCGGCAGCATCCTCAAAACGGCACCAAGTCTGCGTCCGTCTGGATTTTCAAGAAGGATAAGGAATTCTTAAAGGTTACAGATATTGACAAACCGGTGAACCATTGCTATACTAACTGTACTAGAACAGCTAGTACAGTAACCCTAAGGAGGGATAATATGGTTCACCTGGATTATCGGGACGCCCGACCTATTTACACCCAAATCATCGACGGCTTCAAGGAGCAGATTTCCACCGGCGTGTTGCAGTCCGGGGATAAGCTGCCCAGCGTCCGGGAGCTGGCGGCGGAGCTGGCCATCAACCCCAACACCATCCAGCGTTCCTACCGGATTCTGGAAGTGGACGGCTGGATCGCCACCGTCCCCGGGAAGGGCTGCTTCGTGTGCAGCAGCGACTGCCAGGAGCGGGAGCGGCAGCACTGGTATCGGGCCTTTGACGACTCCACCACCGCCCTGATGGCTCTGGGCGTGACCAGAGAAAACCTGGTTCACAGGATAGAAAGAGGAGGAAACGTGAATGCTTGAAATGAACAGCGTAACCAAAACCTTCGGCACGTTCAAGGCGCTGGATAACCTGACCCTGACGGTGCCCCAGGGCGCGGTCTACGGCCTGGTAGGCCCCAACGGCGCGGGCAAATCCACCGCCATCCGGCACCTGACCGGCGTTTACCGTCCGGACAGCGGCACCGTCCAGGTGGACGGCCAGCCGGTTTACGAAAACCCCGCCGTAAAATCCGACATCGGCTATATCCCCGATGAGATTTTCTTCTTCCCCTCGGCAACCATGGAGGACATGCGCAGATTCTACAAGGGGCTTTACCCCCGATTTGACGAAGACCTGTACCGCCGGCTGTACGACATCTTCCGGCTTCCCAAGAACGGGCAGATTCGCCGGTTCAGCAAGGGTATGCAGAAGCAGGCGGCCTTCCATCTGGCCCTTGCCATGCGTCCCAAGGTGCTGATTCTCGACGAGCCGGTGGACGGGCTGGATCCGGTGATGCGCCGTCAGGTCATGAGCCTGATTCTCTCGGACGTGGCCGAGTACGGCACCACGGTGCTCATTTCCTCCCACAACCTCCGGGAGCTGGAGGACGTGTGCGACCATGTGGGCATCATGGATCACGGAAAAATGCTGCTGGAAAAGAGCCTGGCGGATATGCAGGGCACCACCCACAAGCTGCAAATCGTGGGCGGCGTGCCCGAGGGGCTGGAGGTGCTTCACGAGAGCAGCTCCGGTCGGCTCAAGACCCTGATCTGCCGGGGTCAGGCCTGGGAAATCAGCACCAAGGCGGCGGCCGCCAAGCCCGCCTACTTCGATGTGCTGCCCCTGTCGCTGGAAGAGATTTTCATTTACGAATTGGGAGGTGCGGATTATGCAGTCAAGGACATCCTTCTTTAACGGAGCGGTATTCCGGAAGAATCTGACCCGGTTTGCCCCGGTGATGGCTCTGGACACCCTGCTTCTGGTCATTATGATTATGCTGGCCTGGACCCGCCCCGGTGAAAACCGCGGCTACTACTTTATCGATCAGGTAAGCGGTCTGATTTCCCTGATGGGCTATGTGAATCTGGTCTACGGGGCGGTGGTGGCTCAGCTGATTTTCGGCGACCTGTTCAGCAGCCGGATGTGCAACGCGCTGCACGCCATGCCCCTGCGCCGGGAGTGCTGGTTCGTGACCAATGTGGTCTCCGGCCTGGTCTATTCCCTGATTCCCACGGCAGTGGCCACCCTGGTTCTGCTGCCTCTGCTGACCAAGACCATTTTCGTCGGTGCCTGGAAGCTGGCCTTCCTGTTCTTCCTGGCAGCCAATCTGGAATTTCTCTGCATGTTCGGCCTGGCGGTGTTCAGCGTGATGATGGTCGGCTCCCGGATTACCATGGTGGCAGGCTACGGTCTGCTGAATTTCGGCGCGCCCATCTGCTACTGGCTGGTGGACAGCGTTTACACCCCCCTGCTCTATGGCGTAATTACCCCTTCCGGTCTGGCGGAAAAGCTGTTCCCCTTGCAGTACATGATGAATAGCTTTGTGGATACGGATGCTAGCGGCATCTTCGACAGCTTCGGCAGAGTCCTGACGGATGTCCAGGCTACCTATTCCCTGAACGAGAGCTGGCACAGCCTTTGGTGGCTGGCTCTGGCCGGGATCGTCTTCACCCTGGCCGCGCTGGTTCTCTATAAGAACCGGAACCTGGAGTGCGCCGGGGACGCGGTGTGCAGCCGGAAGCTGATTCCGGTGTTCCAGGTGCTCAGCGCCCTGTTCGTGGCCGTGGCGGCGGAATTCTTCCTGACGGAGCTGGTAGGACTGGGCGAAAACCAGGAAGTCCTCAAGTATGTGCTTCTGTTCATCGGCCTGCTGGTAGGCTGGTTTGCCGGCAAGATGCTGGTGGAGCGGTCTGCCCAGGTGTTCCAGCTGAGAAGCTTTGTGGGTCTGGGCATTCTGGCGGCGGTGCTGGCAGTCTCCATGGGGCTGACCAAGCTGGACGTCCTGCACCTGGATGAGCGGCTTCCCGCCCAGGAGGATATTGAAAGCGTCGACCTGAACTACAGCGATGCCACCCTTACGGATTCGTCCGACATTGCCAAGATTTTGCAGCTGAACAAGCTGGTTCTGGAAGACCGGCTTCCCTTTGGTCAGGGCAACGCCTTTGTGCTGGAAAACGGCGACTATGTATCCATGCAGGATTCCCAGGCGGCCTACTGGCAGGAGGGGGATCCCATCCCTCAGCAGCGTCTGCGGGACGATATCACCCTGGGCTATACCCTGAAGGACGGCAGGGTCATTCGCCGGCAGTACTCCTTCTGGGTGGATTCCCAGCAGGGACAGATTGCCAAGAGCCTGCTGAGCCGCTGGGAAACCGTCAACAGCCGCTATACCAATGTGGACGGCGAAACAGTGGAGACGCTGCCCCTGCTGCTGAACGAAGTGGATGATTTTTACTGCTCCCTGGGTTCCAGCAAAAACCGGGACTTCACCCGGGAGCAGGCGGAATCCCTGATTCAGGCCATTCAGGCCGACTGCCAGGCGGAAACCATGGCTCAGCGCTCTCAGTATCACGACGGCATCTTCAAGTACCTCAACTATGAGGGAATCCCCAGCGAGGACGATAGCGTTTACCTGTCCCTTTCCGGTGAAAACTACGGCTGGAGTATTAGCGTTTACCCGGACAGCGCCAATACTGTCCAGTGGCTCCGGGACAACGGCTATCTGGATGGGGTGACCCTCGGTCACCGCTCCACCCCCCGGTGGTACTAAAACAGAACAACAGGGCGGGATTTTCCCGCCCTGTAATTTTCCCCCCCAAAAAAAGCAAGTAGGGGCGGCCCTTGGCCGCCCAAGGCTCCCCATGCTGAACAAGGGGAGCTGACCCAGTGCGCACACAGGGGCTGAGGGGATAA
>ENA-UOJC01000294-UOJC01000294.1-human-gut-metagenome-genome-assembly--contig:-C104-NODE-294-length-91124-cov-13.575629_pt1 | contig 91124 bp, 73 predicted proteins | sample MGYA00242339_ERZ723886 | MGnify/ENA metagenome assembly ERZ723886 | reverse complement strand
GCACCGATAGGATGCTCCATCGCGGTCCTGACCGCCAATCGGCGGCCCCCTGAGCAAAGCGATGCATAGCAAACACATTTTGCACTAGCGAACTGGATTTGTAAAGGAGCATCAGCGACCTGAAAATCCGGTGAGTCAGTGACAGCAGCGGTTGATGGAGCGCTAGCGACGCGCAAAATATGTTCGCTGTGCACGCCGTCAGGCGACGAAGGAACAGCGTCAGTTCTATTACTCAAAATACGGACCTATCCTCAGGGCTTCGCCCATATAAAATATAGTACTTCCTTCAGCTTCCCCCGTACTGCCTTCGGGTGTGTTTTTTGCACACTCCCTCTTGAGCTTGTTGGGCAAAGATCCGGCACATACCTCCCAGTCCCCAGAATTCCTGCACGCCTTACCTTGTCCATCATGTTTCCTCCGCCTTTTTGTAAGCTATAGTCTTTTGCTTTTGTTGACATATTATTTTTTTGTATATCCGGGTTAACCGGAGAGAGTCAAGATGAACATGTATTCACCAGAAAAAGGACTTTGCACTCGTAAGTGCCAAAGTCCTTTTTCTGGTTTTCATAGGGCGCTATAGTGATGAATGAATTCACAGCCCTTAAATTACTGATTTTCAAATTTCTCTATTTCTTCCATCAAGGCAGGAATCAGTTCTTCTTCCGGCACGCTCCTCAGGATTTTTCCTTTTCTGAAGAGGAGGCCGCTGCCTTTGCCGCCGGCTATGCCGAAGTCTGCTTCTCTGGCTTCGCCGGGACCATTGACAGCGCAGCCCATGACGGCTACGCGGATGGGTTTCTTGAATTTCTGGATTTTCTCTTCCACCTCCTGAGCCATATGGATGAGGTCCACCTGGGTGCGGCCGCAGGTGGGGCAGGAGACGAGGACGGGGCCATACTGCTGCATGCCCACGGAGCTCAGGATCTCTCTGGCGGCCTTCACTTCTTTCAACGGGTCGTCGGTGAGGGAAACGCGGATGGTATCGCCAATGCCGTCCAGAAGGAGGCTGCCGATGCCGATGGCCGATTTAATGGTGCCGCGGTAGAGGGTCCCTGCTTCGGTGACGCCCAGATGAAGGGGGTAGTTCACCTTTTCATGAAGGAGGCGGTTGGCCTTCACCATCATGGGAACGTCAGTAGATTTGACGGAAATGACGATATCGTGGAAGTTTTCTTCTTCCAGGATTTTCACATGTTCCATGGCGCCGGCCACCATGCCTTCCGCCGTGGGATGGCCCCCGTATGCATCGAGAATGTGCTGAGGCAGGGAGCCGGCGTTAATACCGATACGGATAGGAATCTGTTTTTCCCTGGCCATGTCCACCACTTTCACTACATTGTCCCGGCTGCCGATGTTTCCGGGGTTGATACGGAGGGCATCAATGCCCTGTTCCATGGCGGTCAGGGCCAGACGGTAGTCGAAATGGATATCCGCCACCAGCGGCACGTCCACTTTTTCCCGAAGGGCCCCCAGGGATTCGGCGGCCTTTCTATCGGGCACCGCTACCCGGACAATGTCGGCGCCCGCTTTGTGGAGGGCATTGATCTGAGCTGCCGCATATTCTGTATCCACAGGGCTGAAGGTGCTCATGGACTGAATGGCAATGGGCGCGCCGCCGCCTATGGCAACGGGGCCTACATGGATCTGTCTGGTTTTTTCCATTTTATCACCTGATTGTTTGGGTAAATAACGTATTCATGGACACCTCTTTGATGTGAGGGTTCTTAAGATTGACCGGCCTCACGGCTGGAGGGTTCGTAAGTTTGACGGCCTTATTTCATCAGTCCCTGAATATCATTGCTCATGGCGAAGAGGAAGAGTCCCAGTAGAATGGTGACTCCTACGGCCTGTATGTAGTAGAGCGCTTTTTCGGGAAGTTCTCTTCCGCTCACGCCCTCAATAAGAGTCAGGATGAGGACGCCTCCGTCCAGAAGGGGTATGGGGAGAAGGTTCAGGAAGCCCAGGTTCAGGCTGAGGAGGGCGATGAAGAGAAGGAGAGAGAGAAAGCCGGTGTCAGCTACCTGGGCGCTCATGCGGGCAACGCCGATAGGGCCGGCTACGTCTGCTTCGTGGCCGGAAATCATATCGACGAGACCGGTGACCATCATTTTAAGTAGGAAGAGGCAGCGCTCCCCGCCCATAAGGAAGGCCTCTCCCAAGCCTACGTCATGGTGTTCCAGGTAGGGAGAAATGCCGATGATGGGCCGGCCATTGTCACCGTCTGTCATCATGATGGTGAGGGTTTTCTCTTCTCCTTCATGGCTCACGGTGACGGGGACGATACGGGTGTCCAGGGTTTTTGTGATTTTTCCGATGTCCGTCCATGTATCTACTTTCCGGCCGGCCACGGTGAGGATGGTATCCCCCTTCTCTATGCCCTGTTTTTCTGCAGAGGTGCCGGAGAGGACGCCGCCTACGACGGGAAGGTCCGGGAATGTCTGATATCCTGCGTAGAGAAAGGCGCCAGCAAAGATGAAGAAGGCAAGAAGCACATTAAAAACGGAGCCTGCCGCAATGACAAGGAGTCTGGCCCAGACAGGACGGTTCACGAAGGCCCGAGGGTCATCGTTTTTATCACTGCTGTCCATGCCGGCGATGCGGTTGAATCCTCCCAGAGGGATAGCTCGAAGGGAATAAAGGGTTTCTCCCCTTTTGATGCCGCCCAGTTTGGGTCCAAAGCCTACGGCAAATTCTTCTACTTTCATGCCGGTGAACTTGGCCATCAGGAAATGGCCTCCTTCATGGATGAGGACGATTACTGCAAAAACAAAGATGGGAGCCAGTATATTGACTAACATGAAGCAATCCTCCGGATTTCACTTTCTGCCAGCGCTCTTGCCAGCCGGTCTGCTTCCATAATGTCCTCATAGGAGCGAATTTCGCAGGAGGAAAACCTTGAAAGGGTCTCTTCCACCACGTCATAAATGGAAAGGAAGGAAATACGGCCGGCGATGAAGGCGCGGATAGCTTCTTCATTGGCTGCGTTGAAGGCAGTGCCTGCGGTGCCTCCTTGTTTCCCGGCTTCATAGGCCATTTTCAGGGAGCGGAAAACTTCCAAGTCCGGCTTTTCAATAATAATGGAGGCAATATCCCGCCAGTTGACGTACTGCCTGGAGGGAGAAAGCAGTCTTTCCGGATAGGTCAGGGCGAACTGGATAGGCAGACGCATATCGGGATTTCCGATCTGGGCCATAATGGAGCCGTCATCGTATTCTACCATGGAGTGGATCAGGCTCTGGGGCTGAACAATCACTTCAATATCATCGTAGTCCACGTTGAAGAGCCAGTGGGCTTCGATGACTTCAAGGCCCTTGTTGAACATGGTGGCTGAATCCAGGGTCACTTTCATACCCATGTTCCAGGTAGGATGCTTCATGGCATCGGCCAGAGTCACCTTTTTCAGTTCTTCCCTTGTTTTCCCCCGGAAGGGACCGCCGGAGGCGGTGAGGAGAAGTTTATGGATATGCTTTCTGTCCTGTCCCAGCATGCACTGGAAAATGGCACTGTGCTCGCTATCCACGGGACGGATGAGAACATGGTGCTTTCTTGCTTCCGCCAGCACCAGACTGCCGCCGGCCACCAGGGTTTCCTTATTGGCCAGGGCCAGTTCCTTTTCTGCTCCAATGGCAGCCAGAGTGGGGGCCAGTCCCGCAATGCCCACCACTGCCACCAGCACCAGATCTACATCATCCCGAAGGGCGGCTTCAGTGAGGCCTTCCTGCCCGATGATCACTTCGGCCGGTCCTGTATAGAGAGATTTGAATTTTCTGCCCGCTTCTTCATCACAGACTACGACAGCGGCAGGATGAAATTCTTCTGCCTGCCGGAGGAGCTTTTCCACGCTTTTGTTAGCGCAGAGCACCTGGGCATGGAAAAGGTCCGGATGAGAGCGGATCACGTCCAGCGTCTGGGTGCCGATGGAACCGGTAGAACCTAATACTGCAATTTCCTTCATAGAAACTCCTTTCACCTAAGCAGGGCCAGCACCGCCGCCAGGGACGGCGCTACAAAAAGCAGACTGTCGAAACGGTCCATCATGCCGCCGTGGCCTGGAAGAATGTTCCCGGAATCCTTAATATCACAGGCCCGCTTGATGTAGGACTCAAAGAGGTCCCCAACAGGCGCCATAACGGCCGCCATGAGAGAGAGGAAGAAAGCATGGGTCATGTCGTAGGAAAAACCATAGGCAATGGCCATGCCCAGCACTACGCAGCCCAGAACGCCGCCGATCAGTCCTTCCACTGTCTTATTGGGGCTGATATGGGGCGCCATTTTGTGTTTCCCAAAGCTCTTCCCTGCCAGATAGGCGAAGGAATCGCTGGCCCAGGTGCATACCAGGGCAAAGAGGATGAGAAAAATCCCCGGATCCCCGTTCACTGCCCCTGCGGGAAGCAGCTCCCGGCTGCCCCGGAGAAGGGCCAGGGTGCCGAAGCCCAGACCGAAATAAAGACTCCCGAAGGAGGTGTACACCAGATTTGTCATTTCTTCCTTCTTAATGGAAAGAATGAGGAAAAGAAGGAGACAGAAGGAAAGGAAAATCACCGCTGTAAAGACCTTCACGGAATAGAAGCCGGCAGACAGCACCACCGCCCCTATGGCAATGGCCGCAGGAATACGGTAGATGCGGATGGAAAGCTGCTTCAGCATGCGGTCATACTCCGCCAGGGCTATGAGGGAAACAAGGAATACAGCCCCCGTAAGGAACCAGCCGCCCAGCCACACCAGGCAGAGCACGGCGATAATTCCCACAATGGCAGTCAAAACACGAACTTTCATAATACCTCCTAGTGATCCTTTTCCGTGAGGCCGCCGAACCGGCGGTCCCTTCCGGTGTACCAGTCCACAGCCTTTTCAAGCTCTTCTTTTGTAAAATCGGGCCACAGCACGGGAGTGAAATAGAGCTCGCTGTAGGAAGCCTGCCAGAGAAGGAAATTGGAAATACGGGACTCCCCGCCTGTACGGATGAGAAGATCCACATCCATGGCGTCGGAGGGATAGAGATGGGCTTTCACCGTATCTTCAGAAATAGTAGAAGGATCAATCTCTCCCCTCTCTACTTTTTCGGCTATTTCACGCATAGCATGGACAATTTCCATACGGCCGCCGTAATTGATGGCCACATTGAGCACCATGCCGTTATTTTTGGCAGTGTCCCGCTCGCACTCTGCAATGCCCTTCCGAAGGCCTTCGGAAAGGACGGACGTATCGCCCACAATGTGGACCTGCACATTGTCCTCCACCAGCTCTTTCAACTGGGAAATCAGATAATTTTTAAAAAGCTTCATCAGGAAGCGTACTTCCAGAGACGGTCTTTTCCAGTTCTCCGTAGAGAAGGCGTAGAGAGTAAGCACCTTGATCCCCATATGTCCGGCAGCCCGTACAATGGTCTTCACATTGGCGGCACCTACCTGGTGCCCGTAAGTTCTCTCCCGGCCTCTCTCTCTGGCCCACCGGCCATTGCCATCCAGAATGATGGCCACATGTTCAGGAAATGCCTTTTTATCAGACATATATCATTCCTCGTTTCAGGATACAAAGATTTAATTGCTTGGACACGCCTGCGGCGTGAGGGTTCATTGGACACACCTGCGGTGTGAGGGTTAACGGGGCTGCGCCCCGAGGGTTATGGCCGCCTGATGGCGGCAGGTTGTGTTCGCTTTCGCTCAGGGGGCAACGGCCTTTCAGGCCGAGGGTTGTGGATAGCCGCTTTTGGCGGCTATGCTTATGAAGTCAGCGTTATGAGGGAAGGTTCTTAAGATGGACCGGCCCTATGGGCCGGAGGGTTCTTAAGTTTGACGGCCTTTCGGGCCGAGGGTTGCGGATTGCCCTTCGGGCAATACTTATAAAATCAGCGTTACGGGATTGTCGTTATGGGTCATATAGCTTGATACGCATTCTGCTGACTGGCTCGCTGCGCTCGCCTCCCCCTATCCGGCTTCGCCAGACGTCCCCCGCAGTTCGGTCGGTCAATCGAAAGGAAGGCCCTTTTATGGGCAGGCTAAGGGCCTACTTTGACCGACTTGCACATCCTATGCAGGATGTGTACAGGGGAAGAATAAAGCTAACGCATAGCGAAGAATAAAGTCCCCCCGCGGGAGGGAAAAGGTGGTGGCGCCAGCCACCAAAAGGGGTGCATTTCCGACACCCGCAAGACGGTTGTATGGCTTTCACAGCCCACCGGGTCACTACCGCGGTTTTATACAAACCGGCGCCATCTATTTAAGGTGCCTGCCGCAGCCCTCATAGCCACAGGCCCTTGTGGGAATACGGGAAAGCATGCCCCGATCCTGGCCGCCACCAGCTCACAGGCTAAAACAGTTACATCATAAGAGGGCGCCTTTTATGATGTAAAGGCGCCCAATTATAACCCTTTCGGGGAAAATCCTCTCAGCCCTGCCCGTGAAGGTGTCTCAAACGGACATGATTTCTTTGATTTTTCTTTCGGTCACTGCTTCTACTTCTTTAATCTTCTTGTCAGTGAGCTTCTGAATTTTGTCTTCCGTATCTTTGATGATGTCCTTGGACACGTCGCTGTTCTTTTCTTCTTTTTTGAGGAATACGTTGCCGTCACGGCGGATGTTGCGGACTGCGACTTTGGCTTCTTCCGATTTCTTATTGACCACTTTTACCAGTTCTTTACGTCTTTCTTCTGTGAGCTGGGGAATGGCCATGCGGATGAGGTTTCCATCGTTCATGGGAACCAGGCCCAGGTCGGACTGGAGGATGGCTTTTTCAATTTCTTTCAACAGAGATTTATCCCAGGGCTGCACTACCAGCATCCTGGCTTCCGGTACGGTAACAGAGGCTACCTGGGTCACCGGAGTACGGCTGCCGTAATATTCTACGAAAATCCGGTCCAGCAGGCTGGCATTGGCCCGGCCTGTACGGATGGAGGTAAATTCGCTCTTCAGGGCGTTGATGGACTTGTCCATTTTTTCGGATAAGGTTTTCAGTTCGTCTTCGTACATAATTATTTCCTTTCAATGAGGGTGCCCAGGGTTTCGCCTTTGCACGCTTTGACAATATTTCCGGGAACGTCGATATTAAAGACAACAATAGGAATATTATTATTCATGCACAGTGTAATGGCCGTGTTATCCATGACAGCCAGCTGTTTCTGCAGTACATCGTTGTAGGTGAGGTGCGTAAACATTTTGGCTTCCGGATGGTACTTGGGATCTGCATCGTATACGCCGTCGGTCTGTTTCTTTGCCATGAGCATAACGTCTGCTTCGATTTCGGCGCTGCGCAGAGCCGCGGTGGTATCGGTGGTGAAATAGGGATTGCCGGTGCCGGCGCCGAAGATGACGACCCTTCCCTTTTCCAGATGGCGAATGGCGCGGCGGCGGATATAGGGTTCCGCAATCTGCCGCATTTCAATGGCAGTCTGCACGCGGGTGGATACGCCCAGTTTTTCCAGCGCATCCTGCAGAGCCACGGAGTTGATAACTGTAGCCAGCATGCCCATGTAGTCGGCGGATGCACGGTCCATGCCGCCCTGGCTGCCTTTCAGGCCTCTCCAGATGTTGCCGCCGCCTACGACTACAGCCACTTCTACGCCCGATTCGCAGGCTTCCTTGATTTCCCGGGCCAGCCTGTAAACCACTTCCGGATCAATGCCGAATCCCTTGTCGTTGGCCAGCGCTTCACCGGACAATTTCAGCATAACTCTTTTGTAATGTTTCGTTTCAGCTTCCATGGTACACCCCCAGAAATAACATAAAAGTTCTCTATTTATTATATAGTAATTTTCTCCCATTTACAAAATAAGAGAACACTAAAAAGTGTCCTCTTATAATTGTTAGGATTACTGATTCAGCTGTTTTGCAACTTCTGCTGCCAGGTCGTCCTGCTTCTTTTCGATGCCTTCACCAAGCTGGTAACGGGCGAAACGAAGAACTTCCGCATTCTTGGATTTCAGAAGTTTGGCAATGGTCAGATCGCCGTCTTTGATGAATTCCTGGTCTACGAGGCATACTTCCTTGTAGTACTTGTTGATTCTGCCAAGAACCATCTTTTCGATGATCTTTTCCGGTTTTCCTTCGTTTCTTGCTTCCACAGCAAGAACTTCTTTTTCGTGTTCGATTTCAGCCTGGGGAACTTCGCTGCGGTCCAGGTAGGAAGGATTAGCAGCAGCAACCTGCATGGCAATGTCCTTGCCCAGTTCGTCGTCTCCGCCTTTCAGTTCTACCAGGACACCGATCTTGCCGCCACCATGGATATAGCTGTACACTTTGCCTTCAGCGCTTTCATAGCGGACGAAGCGGCGAACGGAAATGTTTTCGCCGATCTTGGCAACCGCTTCCGTTACGGTGTCTTTCACGGACTTGCCGTTCATGTCGGATGCCAGGAGAGCATCCACATCAGCCGGATTTACGGCGATAATCTGCTGTGCAATGGAGTGAGCCAGTGCCTTGAAATCATCATTGCTTCCTACGAAATCGGTTTCGCAGTTGACTTCAACGATGGTACCGGTTTTGCCATCTTCGGAGATAGCGGAAACTACAGCACCTTCAGCAGCTACGCGGCTTGCCTTCTTCGCAGCCTGGGACAGTCCCTTTTTACGGAGAATGTCTACAGCCTTTTCTACATCGCCATCAGCTTCAACCAGTGCTTTCTTGCAGTCCATCATGCCTGCACCGGTTTTAGTACGCAGATCCTTTACCATACTAGCTGTGATTTTCATCTTATGACCTCCATCATAAAATTCAAGGTGTTTGTCTGATTCTTGGGCCGAAGCCCCGGGGCTTTAAGGAAGCCCCTGCCTTACAGGTTAAGATTATTCCTTATCTTCAGCCGGAGCTTCAGCAGTTTCTTCTGCGTTTTCAGCAGCTTCGCCTGCTTCTTCAGCAGCAGCGGCTTCTTCCTGCTGGCCCTGACGGCCTTCGAGAACAGCGTCAGCCATCTTGCTGGTGAGCAGTCTTACAGCGCGGATAGCGTCATCGTTGGCAGGAATCGGATAATCAATGACATCGGGATCGCAGTTGGTATCAACGGTAGCAACAACGGGGATATGGAGCTTGTGAGCTTCGGAAACAGCGATTTCTTCTTTCTTGGAATCGATGATGAAAATAGCTCCCGGCAGTCTCTTCATGTCTTTGATGCCGCCCAGGTTCTTTTCCAGCTTTTCCAGTTCTCTCTTCATAAGGATAACTTCCTTCTTCGGATACTGGTCAGTGGTGCCTTCTTCAAACATCTTTTCCAGTTCTTTCAGACGGTTGATACGGGTCTGGATGGTGCGGAAATTGGTGAGCATGCCGCCGAGCCAGCGTTCGTTGACATAGAACTGATTGCAGCGGGTAGCTTCTTCCTTCACGGAATTCTGAGCCTGCTTCTTGGTACCTACGAAGAGAATGGGTTCGCCTTTAGCTGCTACATCACGGATGAAAGCATATGCTTCTTCTACTTTCTTCACGGTCTTCTGCAGATCGATGATGTAGATACCGTTGCGTTCGGTGAAAATGAACCGAGCCATCTTCGGGTTCCAGCGACGGGTCTGATGACCAAAATGAACGCCTGCTTCTAACAACTGTTTCATGGATACAACTGACATAATAAAAACCTCCTGTTAATAACCTCTGCCCGCTTCTTCTCCCGTAACCACCCTGTCAGAGGGCACAGATACGAAATCCACGGACATGTGTACTTGTACTCAAGCTTTTTTATTTTATCAAAAAGAAAGGACACTTGCAAGGGGAAAATTTAACCCGCCTTTCGGCGGGTCAGAGATGTCTGTCAATGTTTGTATATTGAGAGAATCTGGAGGTACCAACCCTTTGGACGAGTTCTCTCTATATAAGGCGGGCAAAGTAAGGTATCTTCTTCAGTCCCCAGGTAATCACAACGCCCAGAGCATAGGCCATGGAAATCCAGATGACCGCATCAATGAAAGGAATACGATACATATATTTCAAAAGAATATGGGTGTAAATTACGTGGGTCAGATTTCTTGTAATTTCTTCAAACAGCATGACGCCAAAAGACATGCTGCCAAAGAATACCAGCGCCTTCCCCGCCTTTTCCGACACATGATGAGTGCTGAACCACCAGCGGCAGGTGCAGAAGACAAAAGCGGTATTCAAAAAGAGGAAGGAATCGTAGAACCGTTCGGAAATGGCCTCGGTCATTCCACCCGCTGCGATGCCGTGGTACCAGGTCATGGCGCCGGCGGCTGCGGTACCGAGGAGAGCAGCGATTCCCAATTTCACCAGATTCCTTTTCGTCAGCCAGCTCTGGGGCAGCACGTTTTCAATCCAGTAGCCCATGAGGAAGTAAAAAGTAGGCTCGCTCACCGCCAGAAGAGGATTCAGGAAATAATTCATTTCCGCGCTCCCCTTGAAAATGAGGAAAGACACCATGGGCATCACACCCACAAAGAACAGGTTCAGACCGATGAGGTACAGATAAAGCTTCTCATCCAACACCTTCACCAGCTTCCTCCAGATGGGAAGCATGAGGAGGAAAGAAATATAGATATAGAGGAAATAGTAGGCCGTAGCCAGGTCCGACGTGTAGAGAAGGGTAAAGAACTTGGCTATGTGTCCGGGAATGGACAGGGGCAGGTTATGGTAGAACCACACATAGTTAATCAGGGAAAATACAAAAATCACCTGCAGGAACCGCCATATCCTCTTCTTCCATATGGTAGAGATAGGCTCCTCCTTTCCCAGAAGAAGGGCGCCGGAAATCATAAAGAAAATGGGCACCGCCGTCTTCACCCAGAAAGGTACAGCCAGATAGAGAGGATAGAAAAATGAAGCGGGCCTCTCAATATATAAAGAAAAGCCGGCAGTCGATGTATGGGTAAACATAACCAGCCAGATGCAGAGGGCTCGAAGAAATTCAATATGAAGTTTCTTTTTCTTTCTGCCGGCAGAAACTGTTTTTTCTGTGTTCAATAGGATACCTTCTTTCTGCATCGCCTTTGCGGGTGATAAGGGTTATTAGGATAGATGGGCCCTTGGGGCCCAGGGGTTCAGAGAGTTGGCGGCCCTTTGGACCAAGGTTTGCGGTGGCATCTTCACCATTGGACACACCTTCGGTGTGAAGGTTCAGAAGGTTCAAAAGGTTCAGAGGGTGGTGGTATCGCCCTCTCGGGCGATGAGTATGAAGTCAGCGTTATGAGGGAGGGTTCTTAAGATTGACCGGCCCTATGGGCCGGAGGGTTCGTAAGTTTGACGGCCCTTCGGGCCGAGGGTTGTGGTATCGCCCTTGCGGGCGATGAGTATTATAATGCCGCCTTTCGGCGGTCACGTCCACATCGAGTATCATAATCATTCTGTGAGGGCCAACTTTGCCCGACTTGGAATTCTACGCAGAATTGCCACCCAAAGAAGGAGCCTGACGTTACGTGCTTACCCTTGTGCCACCAGTGATGTATGACGAAGTGCCAAAGCCGCCTTCCCCTGGAATGCGACAGTCCTGCAGCATTGTCGAATCAGGCTATTTTTCGAGTATAGCCTGCACATGAAGCGAGCGCCTTAATGTCCGGCAGTGGTGCCGAAGGCACCCCACCCTCTTGGGTCCGGGAATACAACCTTCTGACGTTTGATACCTCTACTGCCCTACCTGCTCGATCTGTCCGGCAGACAGATGGATGAACTCTCCTGTTCCCTTTTCATATCCTACTTCTTCTGCAATGTGCATGGTTCTTTCATGGCAGGTGAAGAGGAAGATCTGCTGTTTTTTGCCCAGATCCATGAGGAAGCGGAGGGTTTCGCGCTGCCGTTTTTCATCGAAGCGGACGAAGATATCGTCCAGAACGATGGGCAGCGGTTCAATGTGCTCTCCAAAGGAGAGAGCCATGGCCAGGCGGATGGCAAGATAAACCTGGTCTCCGGTGCCGGAGGACCAGATTTTTTCTGTCTTTACGCCGTGCATGCTGTCTTCGATATAAATGTCCTTTCCATTGTCGGAAATATGAAGGGCGTATTTCCCCATGGTCATGTCTTTCAGGAATTCGTTGGCCATTTTCATGATTTCCGGCTGCCGGCCCGATTCGTAAATGGACTGGGCCCGGGTCAGAAGTTCTTCGGTATACATGAGGGTGAGCCATTCTTCCAGAGCCGACTGCAGTTCTGCTTCGATTTTTTCTTTTTTCTGCAGCGCTGCAGTCATGGAATCGTCTCCTGCCAGGCGGAAGATTTCGTTGTCAATGGCGCCCTGGCTTCTCTGGAGTTCCCCCAGTTCTTTTGTTTCTTCTTCTACTTTTCTGGAAAGTTCGTTATGTTTTTCCATCCACTGGTCGTACTGGCCTGTTTCCAGGGCATGCCAGAGGGTTTCGAATTCTTCTTCCCCGCCAGCATACATGCGGAGGTCCTGTTTCACTCTTTCCCATTCCTTGGCAATCTGGTCATGGTGTTCGTGGGCGTTCACTTTTTCTGCAAATTCTTCCGCGTTTCTGGCGTGGACCAGGTTCAGCAGTGTATCCATTTCACGCTGGCAGGAGGCCCAGCCTTCGTCCAGTTTGGCCATTTCCTTTTCGTAGGCGGTGTGCTGGTTGTTCTTTTCCTGCAGTGCTTCCCACTCCAGGCTTCGGCGGTGGTTTTCTTCGTAAATGTCGGCTATGCTGTCGGGATTGACGGCATAGGGAAGTTTCGTGGCTGCGATGATGGACTGGGCCCTTTCAGCGAAGGCGTCCAGTTTGGCATCGATCTGTTCCAGCCGAAGGTCCATGATTTTCCCTTTCCCTTCAGCAGAGTAAATTTTCTGCCACTGTTCCTGGAGAGCAGACAGGTTTTCCGCTCCCGTCCGGGGAAGGCTGTTTTCAGAAAGCCAGTTATTCCAGGCTTTTTCGGCCTTATCCCTTTTTTCAGTAAGGATGCTGCCTTCTTCTTCCCAGTTTTTATGCTGCTGTTCCTGTTTCCGAATGGTTTCCTTTTTCCAGGAAATGGCCTGTCTTTTGGCCTGATCCTTGTAGAAGCCGGATCGTTTCTCCTGCATGAGATTATGGAAGGCCTTGAGTTCATCCACTGTTTTCGGCGCCTGACCGGGGAATTTTTCGCTGATCTTTTGGCGGGATTCTTCCAGTTCGTCTTTCCGGGAAGCCAGTTTTTCCAGGGTATTTCCTTTTTTATGGACCACATGGCTGTGGAGAACGTAGAAAAGGATGGCCAGGATGGCGGCACCGGCGGAACCGTACATGGCAGCCACTCCGGCTCTGGCGGTGTAGAAGGCGGCAATGCCTGCGGCCGCTGCCAGAAGGAGCACAAGGCTCATCCACAGCCAGGGCGTATATTTCTTATCTTCTCTGCCGCTGATATCATCTATTTCGGACTGTATGTCCGCTTCCTCGTGGAGCACCTGTTCCAGTTCAGCGGCCATGGATTCGATGTTCTGCCAGTCCGACTCCGATTCTTCCTGTTTTGGAAGGACCAGGTCGTCCGAGAGTTTTTCCACTTCCGGTTCCCGCTGCTCCCAGAAATGGAGTTCATTGTTCCGGACGCCCAGGCTGCCGGCAAGGCGGCGTCCTTCTTCCCAGTCCACGCTGGCGCAGGGTTTGTCCAAACTTAAAGGGCGGTCCCAGAGGGGAAGGGAATAGCCCAGATTGACGAAATCCATGCGCCAGTCTGCTTTTTCCTTTTCCATGTTTTCCGCATCTGAAAGGGTCTGCCGCCACTGGCCCAGGTCCACATACAGCTTTTCCAGTTCGTTTTCCACGCCCATCCAGGGGATGATTTCCTCTTTCTTTACGGGCTTGTAGGCGTCCAGTTTTTCCTGGAGCGATTCCTTCTGGTCATGGATGACCTTCATGCGGTTCATGAGCTGGTTCCACTGTTCCTTACCGTTGGAAGGGAACATGGTGACCTGGGAAGATAGGTCCAGCTGGTGTTTCACACTCACTGCCTGCTGGTAGTATTTCCATGCGCCCAGCCTTTTTTCCAGGCGGTCGTTTTCTTCGTTGTCCCTGTCCAGCTGCTGCTTGAGGGCAGAAGCCTGCTTTTTCATTTCCTCCTGCCTGCGCTGGAGGTCGGAAAATTCCTTTTCCTGATTGGACAGGCCGTCCAGTTCTTTTTCCGCTTCTTCCAAATCGGCGGCCAGCTGGTTGATTTTCCGCTTTCCCTGCGGGCTTCCCGAAAAGAGCTTGGCCTTTTCTTCTTCCAGTTCCGCCTTGGCCGCTGCCAGCTTGTCGCCGCCCTGGAGCATAAAGAAGCGGCTTCTCACACGATCATTGGCCAGGAAATTGGCTCCCTGCAGGTCTTCCAGGCCTACGGCGAAAATTTTTTCATAAATGGACCGGTTAAGACCATGCCACCAGGCGGCAGGCAGGTCTTCCGTAAATTTCACATGGTTTGCATTTTCAAACCACTGCTCTTTTTCATTACGGTATACCCGATAAGTCTGGCCGTCGGAGCGGATGAATCCCATATTTCCTTTCCGTCCCTGCCATTTGCCCCGGCCATAGCCGAAGAGCATGTCCCGGATGAAACGGAGCATGGTGGTCTTACCGCTTTCGTTCTCCCCCATCACAATGTTAAGAGAAGTTTGGGAAGGCTGCCAGGAGGCATCGTGGTAAATGCCGTACTGCTGGAGCTGGAGATCGGTAATCTTCATTTTTCCTCCTCTTTCGTCAGCATTTCCGCTCCCAAAAGTTCTGCTTTCCGGAAGGACCGGAGCAGACTTTCGTCGGGAAGGGAATGGAGCAGTTTTTTATATTTCACAAATTCCGGCTGGCTTTCCGCCATGGTCCGGAGTTCTTCCTTTTTCTTGTCCACCGGAAGGTCATTCAAAGCATCGTAGGCTTTGAGGAAATTGCCGGTCACATCAGGCAGTTCCCTTCGCTCCTTCAGATCGATAGACGTGCGGGTCCGATCTTCCAGGCGCACGAACCAGGCGAAGAGATATCGGAACTGTTCCTTGTCGTTCAGAGACTGAAGAATGAAATCCCTGCCGTCCTCGCTGGAGAGTACGGCATGAAGAGGGCCGCTGCCGGTGCACACCAGACGGATGATATTAGGCCTTCCTGTCAGTTCCTTCAAACCGCTCCGCCTTTTCGTCACCGCGGAAATCAGCTCTTCTGTCTGGGAATAGGCAGAAATATCCATAGTCATATCCATCCAGCGGATGGTGTCGGTTTCAATAAACTTCAAAGTCACCGTACCATAGGCCCCTACATCCACCAGATAGCAGCCCCGGGGTCCGATTTCCCGAAGGGACAGGCCCTGGGTATTTCCGGGATACACAATGTAGGGAGAAGTGGAAACAGTCTTTCTGGTATGTACATGGCCCAGGGCCCAGTAATCCATGCCCGCCGCCTTCAGGTCATCCGCCGTGCAGGGCGCATAGGGTGAATCAGCGCCGCCCATGTCGGTATGCAGCATGCCGATGGCAAAGCCGTCATCCTTTTCCCGATGAAACTCTTTAGCCAGATTTTCCTTCACATGCCGGGTTTTATAGGAAATCCCATAAATAGTGGCTGCCTTCTCCCCATCCTTCATCAGGGGAATGGAAGTCACCTGATCAGCCGGAAAAATATGGACTGTTTCCGGCAGCGGAATGTCCGCGCGCCAGGCTTCGCCGGGATCATGGTTCCCGTGGACCATAAAAATTTCAATGCCTCCCTGGGCTGCCCGGTACAGTTCCCGGGCAAAGGCCATCTGGGCGGACAAGCTGTGGTGATCCCCGTTGTACACATCGCCGGATATGAGAATAGCGTCCACACGGTTCTCCAGCGCTGCATCCACCACTTTTTCAAAGGCTTTAAACGTAGCCTTTCCTATCTGTTCATTCCAGGGACCGCTGCTTCCCATGCGGATATCGCGGAACGGTTCTCCCAGATGAAGATCAGCACAATGGATAAAAGAAAAATGTTTACCCATAAGTCCTCCTTGTATATGTCTCTGGAGTTTCCAGACTCTAGTTTAAAAGGTAAGGTTCTTAAGATGGACCGGCCCTTTGGTCCCGAAAGTTCAAAGGATTCAGAGGGTGGTGGCGGCTCCGCCGCCAGTTTTATCGGGGCGCTCTCCTCTCCTCCGTTTTGCCTGCCCCCTTTCGGGGTAAACGCAGCAAGACGGAAGGGGCGACCACATGCATCAATTCATGGTGAGGCTTGGCTGCAGGCTCATATTGTGCCCGCTCTGCGGCCACCCTTACTAGTATTAGCACAGGAACGAGCACAGGAACGATAGAACCCGGGCGCCAAAAGCGCTCCCCCTTTCGCATGCGAAAATACTGACAACCGCCGCAATGAAGCAGCCCGCCCTTCACGCCTGACATGGCGTGTCATCAAGAGCGCTTTCTTCCTATTCTATCACATATATAAGCACAAAAGAACTGCGGCAGGGTAAGCCGCAGTTCTCTTTGCCTGATCTCTTACATGGCGTCGTAAATGTCCGCCACCGCATCATATTCCTCGTCCGTAGGCGGCAGGTATACTGCTTCGCCATTTTCGTCCCTGTCGATTCTGGCCAGGATGATGTCCGGCTCTTCTTCGGAGTCTTCCTTTTCAGGAATAGACACAAGCACGGCGAATTCTTTCCCGGCAAAGGGAATCACCGTGTCCTGCACGTAGTCCCTTTCATCGCCGTCGGGACCGGTGATGGTAATAATGATGGGGTCTTCTTTTTTGTCGGTCATAGGTTTATCCTCTGTTTTTCAATGAAAGATGCTGCAGATATCCTTCCAGGATGGCCACAGCTGCCATTTTGTCTATGACTTTCTTTCGTTTCTTCCGGCTCACGTCGGCAGCGATGAGCTGTTTCTGGGCCATCACGGTGGTAAGCCTTTCGTCCCAGAAGTGATAGGGAATGTCCGGAAAGGCCTTAGCCAGTTCTTCGGCGAAAGCTTCGGTCCTTTCCACCCGGATTCCCCGGGTGCCATCCATATTCAGGGGCAGACCGATGACGAATTCTTCCACCTGGTACTGGTCAGTAAGCTGCCGGAGCCTTTTGAAATCCGCTTCCCTGGTGGTATGGCGGATGGTTTCCAGGCCCTGGGTTGTCCAGCCGAAGAGGTCACTCACTGCCACGCCAATGGTGACGGAGCCTACGTCAAGACTCATGATCCTCATATCAGAGGCCCTTGTGCTTTACGTAAAAACGGACCAGTTCTTCCACCAGTTCATCTCTTTCGATGCCGGAAATAAGCCTTCTGGCGTCATGGCGGCTGGTAATATATGTCGGCTCCCCTGAAACAAGATATCCTACAAGCTGTACCGTAGGATTATGCCCTGCTTCTTTCAAAGCCGCATAAACTTCCTGCAGAACCATGGCTGCCTGCCGATTTTCTCCTTCATCAGCATTGGTATTAAACAAAATCGTTTCATCAGAGACTGACATATATATCCCTCCTTAACCAAGCATGTCAGCAATAGCCGCAACGCCTGCGCCGACTGCTTCTTCCAGCTTCGATGTATCACGGCCGCCGGCCTGTGCTACTGCCGGTTTGCCGCCACCGCTGCCGCCGCATACTTTGGCTGCTTTGGAAACTACTTTGCCCATATGGACGCCGGCCTTCACCGCTTCCGGAGAAGCCATGCCCACCAGGTTCACCTTGTCGCCGGATACGGTGCCAAGAATGAAGGCGCCGCCGGTCAGTTTGGCTTTTACCACATCTGCGGCTTTCCTGAGGTCGTCCATATTATCTGCATGCACCACAGCACCGAAGAAGGGAACACCCTTCTTTTCCTGGATGTTCTGCATGATGGAACCAAGTTCATCCTTTGTCTGCTGCTTCTTCATGGCTTCCAGCTGTTTCTCCAGGTCCTTCACTTCGGAAAGGAGTTTTTCAATCTTTTCCGGAATGTTTTCCACCTTTCCCTTCAGAAGGGCTGCGGAATTTTCGAGAAGCGCCCGGTCAGCCTTCATCATTTCATAGGCCTTTTTGCCTGTGACTGCTTCGATGCGGCGCAGGCCGGAACCGATGCCGCCTTCGCTGATAATGCGGAAAGAACCCAGTTCGCCGGAATTTCCTACATGGCTGCCGCCGCAGAGTTCCTTACTGAAATCTCCTACGGAAACAACGCGGACTACGGAGCCGTATTTTTCACCAAACAGTGCCATAGCTCCCGATTTCTTTGCTTCTTCCAGGGGCATTTCTGTAATGTTCACCGGAAGGGCATGAAGGATTTCACGGTTTACCGCTTCTTCTACAGCGGAAAGCTGTTTGGAAGAAAGAGGTTCAGGCCAGGTGAAATCAAAACGGAGCCTGTCAGGGAGCACCAGGGATCCAGCCTGGTTGACCTGTCCGCCCAGTACTTCACGGAGCGCTGCCTGCAGCATATGGGTGCCAGTGTGGTTTCTGGCCAGATCTTCTCTTCTGTCCCGATCCACCACTGCTTTCACCGTATCTCCCTCGGAAATGGTGCCTTCACGGACAGTGCCGATAACGTACACAATGCCGTCAGGAAGTTTCTTTGTATCTTCTACATCTATCACGCCTTCAGCGCCGGTAATGGTGCCGGTGTCGCCGACCTGGCCGCCGCCTTCTGCATGGAAAGGATTATTCTGAAGGATTACAGTCACTTCGGTGCCGTCTGCAGCTTCCGTGATTTCTTTGCCTTCTTTGCCGAGAAGGAGAAGCTTTGTTTCTCCATCCCTGTCTTCAGTAGTCAGGCTTGCCGCATCCAGTTTGGTGGTGTCCGGAGTAGCCACCTTGGCGGAAACCTTGGCTCTGGCAGCTCTGGCTCTTTCCTTCTGTTCTGCCATGGATGCTTCAAAGCCTTCCTTATCAATGGTGAGGCCCTGTTCCTTGGCAATTTCATCGGTCAGTTCCCAGGGGAAGCCATAGGTATCGTACAGCTTGAACACCTTATCCCCGGAAAGGACAGTGCCCTGCTTCTTCTTTGTATCTTCCAGCATTTCGGAAAGGAGATCCGTGCCTGCATTGAGGGTGGAATGGAAACGGTCTTCCTCTACGCCGGCCACTTTCTTAATAAAGGCCTGCTTGTCCACCAGTTCCGGATACGCCGGTTTCATCATGTTGATGACTACGTCGATCATCTGGCCGATGAAAGCGTCCTGAATACCCAGAAGCTTTCCGAAACGGACAGCCCGGCGCAGGATTCTGCGGAGCACATAGCCCCTGCCTTCATTGGAAGGAAGGATGCCGTCGGCAATCATATTGGTAATGGCTCTGGCATGGTCGGAAATTACCTTCAGAGCCACATCTCCCTGGGCGCTCTGGCCATAGGGCACGCCGGACAAAGCAGAGGCTTCTTCGATAATTGGGAAGAAAAGATCTGTTTCAAAATTATTCTTTTTCTTCTGAAGCACGGCAGCCAGACGTTCAAGGCCGGCGCCGGTATCAATATTCTTCTTAGCCAGCGGCAGGTAGGAGCCGTCTTTCTGGCGGTCATACTGGGAGAAAACCAGGTTCCAGATTTCCAGGAAGCGATCGCCGTCGCCACCCATCTGGTTTTCCGGGTCCGTGCCGAATTCTTCGCCCTGGTCGTAGAAAATTTCAGAGTCCGGGCCGCAGGGACCTTCCCCGATTTCCCAGAAGTTATCGGACAGCGGATAAATATGGTTTTCCGGCAGACCGATCATCTTGTGCCAGTAATCATGGGCCTCATGGTCATCGGGATAAATGGTGACATACAGGCGGGACTGGTCCAGTTTCAAAACTTCCGTCAGGAATTCCCAGGCCCAGCTGATGGCTTCTTTCTTGAAATAGTCGCCAAAGGAGAAGTTCCCCAGCATTTCAAAGAAAGTATGGTGGCGGGCTGTATGGCCTACGTTTTCAATATCGCCGGTGCGGATGCACTTCTGGCTGGTGGTGACACGATGACGCGGCGGTTCCACCTTGCCTGTAAAGTAAGGCTTCAGCGGCGCCATGCCTGCACCGATTAAAAGAAGACTGGGGTCATCTTTCGGGATCAGAGAGAAGCTCTTCAATCTCAGATGGCCTTTTTGATTTTCAAAAAATGAAAGATATGATTCACGAATATCATTGCCCTTCATGATAAACCCCCTTAATGTAGTTGTGTTCTTCATTATATATGACTGGCACAGTCCATGCAAATAGATATTTGTTTATGATTTAGATTTATGTGAGGCTTTTATCGGTATTTCCGAAGGTTGACGCGCCCTTCTGCAGCCTCTGAATCTTTCAGGTTCAGGGGCGCTCCGTCCCCTCACTGCCCGATTTCCTTTTCCAATCGGATTACAGCCAGCTGCTTTCCCAGGTTTTTATATTTCACCTCATCATAGTTTGCATAATAAATATGCTCTTCCAGATCCCCTTCCACTTCCAGGTTTCCCACAGGATCAATGAATCGGGAATGGCCGCCCAGCTGCACGCCGTGGTAGGTTCCTACCATGTTGACGGCGCAGATGCACATGCCGTTCTCAATGGCCCTGGCCCTGGTAAGCACGTCCCACTGGGATAGATGGACCCGGGGCCAGGAGGCGGGAGCCAGCACCAGGGTAGTGCCGGCCTTGGCCATTTTTCTCCACATTTTGGGAAAATAAAATTCATAACATACGGCCATGCCCGTCCGGACGCCGCCAATGGCCGTATCCATCAAATGAGTGCCCGGCGCCATGAGCTGGGCTTCCAGGTAGCCATAAAAAAGGTGCCTTTTGCTGTAATGAGCCTGGATCCTTCCATCAGGGCCAAAAAGGAGCCCCGTATTTTTTACGACCCCCTCTTTTTCAATGGGCAGGGTGCCCGCTTCCAGCGTCACATGGTGATAGGCGGCAAAAGAGGAAAGTCGGTCCAGCAGACCATCATTGACCCTGGTTACCCGATTCTTAAAATCATGGAAATTGTACCCGATGGTCCAGAGCTCCGGCATCACCAGTACATCCGCTGATGATGCCGCCTCCTCCAAAAGGTCAAAGCCGTGGCGGATATTTTTCTCCTTATCTCCCTCTGCCACATCCATCTGCAGCATTGCAATTCTCATTCCATCACCTCAGTATGTACAAAGGGCTGTAGGAAATATGAAACATATTTCTTTACAGCCCTCATTGGTTTCATTTTTTCTCTCAAAGCACCCTGTTGGCGCCTACATACCGGTCATGCCAGTAACCGTTCTTCATGGTGGCTACAGCCACGCCCCGGCTGCTGGTGGCACTGATGAAATAGCCATCCCCCAGGTAAAGCCCCGAATGGGAAACGCCTTCTTCGTAGGTATTGAAGAAAACCAAATCACCCGGTTCCAGTGCATTCACTGAAATCTTTCTGCCCGACAGGTACTGCTCGTCAGCGCCTCGGGGAAGGATAATTCCCTTCCTGTTGAATACATACTGGATAAAGCCGGAGCAGTCAAAGCCGCTGGGCGTGGTTCCTCCAAACTGGTAAGGTACACCTACATACTTCTGCGCTTCATCGGTAATGGCACGGACCGTATCACCCACCGGTCCTGCCTTATGCCACTCCACCCGGGAATCATCGATGCCCACATAGGGAATAGATGCATTCCCCCGGCCGGACGGCCTCTCCGCCTTTGCCCTGTACATAGTCTTACCCATAAGTGCTTTATAAGTCACGGGACCCACAATGCCATCAGCGGAAAGATGCTTCCTCCGCTGGAACTTCTTCACTGCATTGCAGGTAGCCACATTGAAATTCCCATCAGCCTTGACCTTAAAGCCATACACATTCAGCCTTTTCTGCAGGTTCCGTACCTCCGGCCCCTGGGAGCCGATCATATAATCTGCATGTGAAATTCCTGCTGTCCCCAAAGCAAGCACGCCTGTCAACAGCAGAACGCACAGTCTTCTCTTCATGCCTGCACTTCCCTCGTTTCCACCAAATTCAATCCTTGAAGTCCGGTAGCGCCGGTCTTCTTTTCTGTCAATTTCTTCCTGATTTCATAACTGTCCAATGCAGCATACTAATTTCCTTTATATTTTATCACATTCGGGAAGGGATTTCCTCTATGAAATGAAAGAGGGTAGGCAGAAAGGGGCATGACGGGCAGAACCCGAGCACACTTCATATCCCCTCAAAAAGCGTGTCACCGTATATACTCCAACGCTTCCGACAGATGCCTGATGAAGACCATGGAGTCCAGCATACCGGTGAGGCCATGACTTTTGCAGAAATCTGTCACTTCCTCCCTGTTTCCTTCTGGCAGGAGGAACCGGTCGAATTTCATTTTTACCGCTTCCTTCAAACGGGGACCGATTTTAGAAACCGGCATCACTTCACCGGTGAGGCCGATTTCCCCCAAAGCCATGAGTCCTCCCGGCAGGGGAATGTCCTTTTTCACCGATACCAGAGCCAGGGCAATGCCCAGGTCTGCCGCTGTTTCCCTGACCCGAAAGCCGCCTGCCACGTTAAGGTACACGTCATCAGAGGAAAAGGGAATACGGACCCTTTTTTCCAGTACCGCCAGAAGAATGATCATGCGGTTATAGTCGTATCCGGCAGCAATTCTTCTTGGAATGGCAAGCACCGAGTGCACCGTGAGCGCCTGCATTTCCACCAGCACCGGCCGAAGGCCTTCCATGCATGCCACCACCATGGAGCCCGGCGCTGATTCGCTGCGGTTTCTAAGCATGTATTTTGATGGGTCCTCAATGCCTTTGAGTCCGTTTCCTTCCATCACAAAGAGGCCTGACTCCGCTGTGGAGCCGAACCGGTTCTTCACCGTGCGGAGCACTCGAAACTGATAGCTCCTGTCCCCTTCCAGATAAAACACCACATCCACCATGTGCTCCAGAATGCGGGGGCCCGCCAGATTTCCTTCCTTCGTCACATGGCCCACAATCATGACGGAAATATTGGTTCTTTTCGCAAAACGGACCAGCGCCGAGGTGCAGTCCCGAATCTGGGCAGGACTTCCCATGGGGGAATCCACACCTGAAATATACATGGTCTGAATGGAATCGATAACCAGCATGGAAGGCTTCAGGTTTTCCGCTTCCTGTAAAATGCCGTCAATGCTGCTGCCGGCATAGATATAGCAGTTTTCGTCATTCACATGAAGCCTTTCCGCCCGAAGCTTCACCTGGATTTCCGACTCCTCGCCGCTGCAGTAAAGCACGCTCTCCCCCTGGGAAGCCATGGCATGGCAGATCTGGAGAATGAGGGTGGATTTACCGATGCCCGGCTCGCCGCCCCAAAGAATGACGGATCCTTTCACAATGCCGCCACCCAGAGGACGGTCCACTTCATTCATATGTAGAAGAATGCGTTTGTCTCCGTTGAAATGAATGGCTGAAAGCTTCTGTGGTTTGGCATTGCTCTGCAGATTGGCAGAAAGAGAAGGCCCCAAGCTCTTAGGCGCCATCGTTTCTACCCGCTCCTCCAGCGTATTCCACTCCCCGCACTGGGGACAGCGCCCCATCCACTTCAAAGTTTCCGCTCCGCAGTTGGAGCATATGTATTTCGTATGTACCTTGCTGCTCATAAAGATCTCCTTCGTGATGGGAAGAAACAGATTCTTCCATGGAATGTGGGCCCCCGGGACCCCTCGCAGCCCCCGGCTTCAGAACCCATAGGATTCAAAAGACTTCAAAGGTGCGACACTTCCTTCCAGGCGCCATTTGAAACCGCCCAAATCAGCATATATTGGCGAGGCGCCCAATCTCTGTGGCTCCTATTCAAAAACAAAGAAAAAAAATGGAGCCGTGCGTGATACACAGCTCCATTATACTACATTCCCCTCATGGGATTATTCTGCTTTGAAGGTGAGTTTGCCTTTTTCATCTTTCCCTACATGGAGGACTTTCTTATCTTTCAGTCCGTCCTGCAGGATAAGTTCGGAAATAGGATCTTCCATTTCTTTCTGGATGGTTCTCTTCAGCGGACGAGCACCGTATTCCACATCGGTACCGTCGGCAATGATGACCTTCTTGGCTTCGTCGGAAACGTCCAGGGATACATGGAAGCGTTCCAGTTTGCCTGCTACTTTCTTCAGCATGAGGTCTACGATTTCAGAGAGGTTTTCCGGAGTGAGCGGATGGAATACGATGATTTCATCGATTCTGTTAATGAACTCCGGACGGAAAGTCCGTTTCACTTCGTCCATAATCATCTTTCTGATATCTTCGAAGGATTCTTCTTTTTCTTCCTTTTCGCCGGAGGAGAAGCCCAGTTTCTTGCCCATATGGCCTTTCAGGAAATTGGACCCCAGATTACTGGTCATGATGATGACACAGTTGGTGAAATCCACGGTCCTGCCCTGACCATCAGTCAGACGGCCATCGTCAAGAACCTGCAGGAGGATGTTGAAGAAGTCCATGTGGGCTTTTTCAACTTCATCGAAGAGGATGACGCTGTAAGGATTACGGCGTACCGCATCAGTGAGCTGACCCCCTTCTTCATAGCCTACATATCCTGGAGGTGCACCCACAAGACGGGAGACTTCGTGTTTCTCCATGTATTCAGACATATCGAAGCGAATCATGTTCTTTTCACTGCCGAACATACACTCTGCCAGTGCCCGTGCCAGTTCAGTCTTGCCTACACCAGTGGTGCCCAGGAAGAGGAAGGAGCCGATAGGACGCTTCGGGTCCTTCATGCCGGCCCTTGCCCGACGAATGGCAGTGGCTACGGCATGGACAGCTTCGTCCTGGCCGATGACTCTCTTATGGAGTTCGTCTTCCAGATGGAGCAGCCGTTCGGAGTCGCTCTTCTTCAGGTTCTGCACCGGAACGCCGGTCCATTTGGATACCACTTCTGCCACATCTTCTTCCGTGACAGTCAGATGATCGTGGTCTCCGCCTTTCCAGTCTTTCTTCAGGGTATCGATTTCAGTCTGCAGTTTCTTTGCCTGATCCCGGTAAATGGCTGCTTTTTCAAAGTCCTGGGCAGAAACGGCAGCTTCCTTTTCTTTGTTTACCGATTCCAGTGCTTCTTCTTTCTTTTTCAGTCCTTCTGGCGTAGAGGATGCTTCCATGCGGACTTTGGCAGCGGCTTCATCGATAACGTCGATTGCTTTATCAGGCTGAAAACGATCGGTAATATAACGGCCCGAAAGTTCTACTGCCGCTTTCAGTGCTTCATCGGTAATTTTGGCTTTATGGAAGGCTTCATAGCGGTCGCGGAGGCCTTTCAGGATTTCCAGAGTGTCCTTCGGAGTCGGTTCGCCCACTTTGACCGGCTGGAAACGACGCTCCAAAGCGGCATCTTTTTCAATGTATTTCTTGTATTCTTTCAAAGTGGTGGCACCGATGCAGCGCAGCTCGCCTCTTGCCAGTGCCGGTTTCATAATGTTGGCAGCATCCATGGAGCCTTCGCTGGAACCTGCACCTACCAGGGTGTGCAGTTCATCTACAAAGAGGATCCAGTCTTTGTGTTTCTTCACTTCATCAATGACTTTTTTCAGTCTTTCCTCAAATTCGCCTCTGTACTTGGTACCTGCCACCACGGAGGACATGTTAAGGGAAATGATATGACAGTTCTTAAGGATTTCCGGTACATCGTTATTGACAATGCGCTGAGCCAGACCTTCAGCAATGGCCGTTTTACCAACGCCCGGTTCACCGATGAGAACAGGGTTATTCTTGTTACGGCGGGACAGAATCTGGATTACCCGATTGATTTCATCGTTTCTGCCGATGACCGGATCAATTTTTCCCTGTTTTGCTTTTTCGTTGAGGTCCACTGCAAAGCCGTCCAAATCGCCCAGATTCACAGATTTATCAGATTTGCCGCTGTCTTCAGACAGTACTTTCTCAAAGGCTTTCTGCAGTTTATCCTGGGTAACGCCGAAACTTTCCAGAATGCGGACAGCCAGGCCGCCGCCTTCATGAAGAATAGCCAGAAGCAGGTGTTCTGTACCTACGTAGGAATTTCCCAGTTCGTTGGCTTCTTCCACTGCCATTTCCAGCACTCTCTTGGTGCGGGGTGCTGCATAGACTTCACCGGTGCTGAAAAGAGACCGGCCCTGGCTGTACTGGGAGAGCAGCTGCTCCACGGCATCCACAGTGACGCCCAAGGAATTCAGAATCTTGCCACCGGCACTGTCTTTTTCATGGGCAATGCCCAGAAGAAGATGTTCCGTGCCAATATAGTCGCTGCCCAGTTTGGCAGCTTCGGAAGCGGCAAATTTCCAGGCGTTTTTCACGCCGTCAGTAAATCTATCTTCCATAATAACTCCTCCTTTTTTTCAGAGTTTTCTACTTTTACTACTATTTGATATATGAATATATACGATAAAGCTGATTCACAGCAGAGTATTTACCATTTCAAATGGTTTTTTCTTACAGGTTTTTGAGCACATCCCGCAGAAGTGCGGATCTCCACTTTTCCATAGCAGTCCGGTCATCCGGCGCGGTGTGGCTGATGAGCGCCACCTGACTGTCGGGAATCAGGGAATATAGACGGTAAAATGTGAGGCCGTCTTCATCGGGAATCATGTCCGCATTAATGCCCATGCGGATGAGACCTGAGAGATAAAGGGCTTCTTCCCTAGTCATGCGTCTTGCATATTTCAGGGTGCCCAGGGCTCGCCAGATGCGGTCCCGAAGTTCTTCCTCCGAGCTTTGGAAGGTGTCCTTCCAGAGTTTTTTCTCTTCTTCCGTAATTTCCTGAAGGATTTTATCCAGCTCCGACACGTAGTCCACTTCCCGGATGCCCAGAGACCTGGTGTTTTCCAGAAGGTAGAAGGGCAGGCGCCCGTCGGCTTTTTCCGCCGCCGGTGACAGGTGGAAACCACGGAGTTCCAGAAATTCGGAAAGGCTTCCGATTCTATCGTGCAGGGCAAATCCCGGCAGGAACAGAAGGGAGACCATCTTCATCCCTGAGCCTGTGAACTGGGGCGACGCAGTGAGATATCCGAATTCCTTATCAAAGGCGTAGTCCAGAATATCCGATGCTTCGTCGGCCAGGCGCGCCGTCCTTTTCCAGAGACTGAACACAGTATTGCCTCCGGAAAACCCCAGAAAGGCCAAGTGGTCATGGACATTGGTCCTGATGGCCAGACTTCCGTCTTCATTGAGATAGAGCCGGCTGTTTCCATCCAGGAGCCTACCCTCTTCCGGCAGGAACCCTTTTTCTGAAAGTACATTCCTTTCCTCTTCATTCAGGGATTCCATGCTATAGGGGATAAAGGGCCCGAAGCCGTGATCATTAATATATCTCACCGCTTCATCCAGCTTTCCCGCCGCTTTTGCCTTTTCGGAGCCTTGAAGCATGGAGGGGAAACGGGTACTCTTTATATTTCTGAAAAGGGCAAGCCTGGTAAAGATGACCGGATCATCCTTAGAAATCTGGGCCCACCGTGGAAGCTCATTTCCCAATATTTCCTGAAGGGTCATTTGGATGTACCTCCTTTCCCTTCCTCTTCCAGTTTATGGATTTCATCCCGCACTTTGGCAGCCTCTTCATAATTCTCATCAGCCACCAGTTTGGAAAGTTTGTTTCTCAGGTCTGTGAGCTCCGGCGATTCTTCCTTCACTTCCGCTTTCTTCGGTTCATCGCCTTCGTAGCGGTGAGCTCCCTGCATATGCTGAAATGCGGGGCGGAGTTTTTCGCGGAATGCTTCATAGCATCCCGGGCAGCCCAGCAGGCCGTCTTTTTTGAAATCATGATAGGTCTTTCCGCATTCCGGGCAGGACAGGTTTTCGATAGCCGTTCTGGCAGGGCGGAAAAGAGAATCCATAAAACCGTCGTTGAAAAAGGTATCAAAACTGTTTCTAAATAAATCATGACCAAAGAAACCCATGGAGTTATTCACCAGGTTTTCCCTGGCTGCGCATTCCCTGCACAGGTGTCTTTCTGTTCTATGTCCATTGACGATCTGTGTCACATGGACAACTGCTTCTCTTCCATGACAGCGATCACAAAGCATAGTTCATTCTCCTTTCAAAGCCCATTCGACGCGGTGAATCATAGTCTTGGCTGCCTCCCTGCGGTGGCTTTCAGGACAATATTCCAGCATGGTATGGGTCATTGCACAAATCAATCGGTATTCCTGATTGGAAATAATGTCATAATCAACAAGCATGCGGTAATAGCCGTCCAATCCGTTCTCAATGGCTTCTATGCTGTTGGGATTGCCTTTAGGACTGCTCTTTTGGCTGCTTTTTCCCACGCGGTTTGGTGAAGGCGCTTCCCGCCGTGGCGGCGGGTTCTGACTTTTCAGTGAAATCTTGATGTATCCCCCGCTTCCCCTTCTGGACTCCACAACAAACCGGTCATCAGGAGAAAACCTGGTATTGATGACGTAGGTGACCTGAGAGGGGGCACATTCTAACAGATCTGCCACATCTTTCCTCTTCAGGAGCACCTGGTCATTCGTTTCTTTATCAAGCATTTCCAGGATAAACTTTTCAATCCTGTCTGATAACATTGTATTATTCATTTAGCACTCACCACTTTCCTTCATCTCTCAACTTTCGAATCTATTGTACCCCTTTAATGTCAAATAGTCAATAGGTTAAATTGAAAAAATTTTACTTTTCTTTTTTTATCGGTCTGGAATTATTTTTCTTCGGTTTTATCTATATTATTTGAGAATCATATTCTTATTAAGGCATAAGAAAAGCCCTCTTCCTATGATAGAAAAAGGGCTTCTTATTTTTTATTTTTGACTTTTCTTTTTGACTTTTACCAATTAGGAAACTCATCCTCTACTCCTGCTTCAGCCAGGGCGGAATGAATCACCGATGAAGAAAATCCTCTTCTGAGCAGAAAGGCAGCCGCTTTTCTGTAATTTTTCAAAATGGAAGGCATCACTTTAGCCCTGCCGGCCAGGACGCGAAAGGCGTTGTCCCTTTCCTCTTCTTCCGGAATGCGGTAAGGACAGGGAAGGCCCCGAGCCTTCATTTTCTGAAGGATGTAGGTATTGCCGTAACAGCGGCGGCTGCGGAAGGACCGGAACACATCTTCCGCCAGACTTTCATCATCCACATACCCGTAATGCATAAGCTTTTTCAGGGTCTCTTTGATATCTTTCTCCCCATAGCCCCGCTCCTTCAGTTTCCGGCGCATTTCCATTTCACTCTGCCCCCGGTACTTCAGGAGATGAAGGGCTGCTTCATAGCAGCTCCTCTCAGTTTTCTTCGTCCTGTTCTGATAATACGCCATCTTCGAAATGATCCGGTTCTACTACCAGGGTGTCTCGGATAATCTTGTCGATTTCCTGCGCCACATCAGGATGTTCCTTCAGATAAGTCTTGGCCGCTTCCCGGCCCTGGCTGATGCGGTTTCCTTTATAGGAATACCAGGCGCCGCTCTTTTGGATAATATCCATATTCACCGCAATATCCAAAAGGGTGCCTTCCTTGGAAATCCCTTCGCCGTACATAATATCAAATTCAGCCACTTTGAAAGGCGGCGCCACCTTGTTCTTCACCACTTTAGCCCGGGTCCGGTTGCCAATCACTTCAGTTCCGCTCTTGATGGCTTCAGCCCTTCTGATTTCAATACGCATGGAAGCGTAAAATTTCAGAGCCCTGCCGCCAGTGGTGGTTTCCGGATTACCGAACATAACTCCCACTTTTTCGCGGATCTGGTTGATGAAAATAACGATGGTTCTGGATTTGCTGATAATGCCGGTCAGTTTGCGAAGAGCCTTGCTCATGAGACGAGCCTGAAGGCCTACGGACTGGTCACTGATGTCCCCTTCGATTTCCTGCTTCGGAACGAGAGCTGCCACGGAGTCGATGACTACGATATCCACAGCGCCGCTCCGTACCAGGGATTCACAGATGGAAAGGGCCTGTTCGCCGCTGTCCGGCTGGGAAATCAAAAGGTCCTTCGTATCTACGCCCAGATGATGAGCATACATGGGATCCAGGGCGTGTTCCGCATCGATGAAGGCTGCCACGCCGCCCAGTTTCTGGGCTTCCGCAATGGCATGAAGAGCCAGGGTCGTTTTACCGGATGATTCAGGACCATAGATTTCAATGACCCTGCCTCTGGGGTATCCCCCTACGCCGACCGCGATATCAAGGGCCAGGGAGCCGGTGGGAATGACATCAATGTCCAGCTTGTCCCCCATATCCCCCAGACGCATGATGGAGCCTGCACCGAACTCCTTTGTAATCTGGTGCATGGCGCTTTCAAGGGCCTTTTTCTTTTCCGGGCTTAATTCAGTTTGATTTGCCATGGAAATCCTCCTTATGAAATGGGAAAGCAACTATCTTTCACTTTCCTTATGTATCTTTTATTCTTATTTTACTATATACAGGAAGCTTCTGGAAATCAGGATTTCATCCTTTTCCCATACTGCAGAAGATAGTACAGCGCCTTTTCCGCCGCGCCATAGCGCACGCTTCTCCGAGAGCCGAAGAACTGCTCTTTGTGCACCTCCGTGCCCAGGGGACCGGAAACGCCGATATACACCAGACCCGGATCCTCCCCTCTTTCCCCTTTGCCGGGGCCGGCATAGCCGGTGGTAGAAACAGCTATATCGCTGCCATAAAGAGCACGGGAGCCTTCCGCCATTTCTTCTGCCACAGGGCCGCTCACAGCCGTGAGCTGACGCAAGGTATCTTTATTCACAGAAAGAACCTTTTCCTTTGCTTCGTTCCAGTAAGTGACGGCGCTTCCTTTGAAATAGGAAGAACTTCCCGGATTGTCAGTCAGAAATTTTCCAATGAGGCCGCCGGTACAGGATTCTGCCGCACTGACGGTGAGGTGCTTCTCCAGAAGAAAATGATGCAGATCATGCAATACATCTCCTTCCAGATGATATCTGGAAAGGGGCATCCTTTTTTCGATTTCCCCCGCCGTTTTTTCGATGAGGTCCATGCTTTCCCTCTCGTCTGCTCCTTTGGCAGTGACCCGCACGGCCACATATCCGGGCCTTGCCAGAAGAGCAATGGTGGGATTGGACTGACTGCGGAGAAGGTCCCCTATTTTCTCTTCAATTTCCGCTTCTGTCATATGAACAGCGGAAAGGACAAGGGAGCGGATGATGCCCTGGGAACCCAGTTTTTCGGTGAGCCAGGGCATGACATGGTTCCTCATCATGGTCTTCATTTCGAAGGGTGGTCCCGGAAGATGAATAAGGATTTTGCCGCCTTTTTCTACGGCACAGCCGCTGGCCGATCCCGCTTCATTAAAGAACAGGCGAGCACCTTTGGCAAACCAGGCCTGTCGGTCCAGTGATGGGAGATAGGAACGCTGCTTTTCCGCATAATATGTTTTCAGCCGCCGCGATTCTTCTTCTATCCGAACAAAGGGAAGATTCATCGCCCGGGCGCCTGCCTTTTTCGTAATATCTCCCAAAGTTGAGCCAAGACCGCCGGAGGTAATGACAAGGTCCGCCCTGGTGAGGGCATGACGGAAGGCTTCTTCCATGCGGTGGGGATTATCCCCTACCACCGTCATATAAGCCACCGTATAGCCATGCTCATTCAGGAAAGCGGCCAGCCACTGGGCATTTTCATTAGCAATTTCTCCCAGAAGAAGCTCCGACCCTGTGGTAATAATTTCAGTAATCATAGATTTTCCTGGAAAGTCAGATTCTTTCCGCAATGAGGTCATAGGCGTAGCCGTCTACGATTTTGACCTTTACAAAATCACCGGGTTTCAAATCTCCCGGATTGTCAATATACACGCTGCCGTCTACTTCCGGCGCCTGGAAGGCGGTGCGGCCTTTTGCCTGCGTGTGGCCTTCTCCATCGTCCACCAGTTCTTCCACCAGGGCTTCTGTTTCCACGCCGATGAGGTCTTCGTTGTTTTCTTCAGAAATTCCCGCCTGAATGGCCATGAGTTCATGGTACCGGTTTTCCTTTACATCTTCTTCAATCTGGTCGGTCATTCTGGCTGCCGGTGTGCCATCCTGGGGAGAGAATTTGAAGGCTCCCATGTCATCAAAGCGGACTTCCCTGATGAAATCACAGAGCTCTTTGAAATCTTCCTCCGTTTCTCCCGGGAAACCCACCATGAGGGTGGTACGGATAGTCATTCTGGGGGAAGCGGCCCGAAGCTTGTGAAGCAGGGTTCTGATGCTTGCAGAAGAATCCCTTCTGTGCATGCGCTGCAGCACGGAATCGCTGATATGTTGGAGAGGAATGTCCACGTACTTGCAGATTTTATCTTCCTTCAAAATCACGTCCAGCAGCTCATCGTCAAAATAAGTGGGATACAGATAGAACAGACGGATCCATTTCACCCCTTCAATCTTTACCAGCTCCCGAAGAAGGGCGGCCAGGTTTGTTCCGTTCTTCAAATCCCTGCCATAGCAGGAAAGGTCCTGGGCAATGAGATTGAATTCCCGTGTACCTTCAGCAGCCAGTCTTCTCACCTCATGAACAATGGAAGGAATGGAACGACTGTGCATGGGTCCTCTCACATAGGGAATGTAGCAGAATGTGCAGCCATTGCTGCAGCCTTCTGCAATTTTCACATAGGCGGAGTACTTTGGTGTCAGGGTCTGCCTTGGAATGAGTTCCTCATTGGCGCAGGGATTGGTATCAAAGCTATACACCTTTTCATCCTTTTCATAGGATTCATTCACCGCGTCTAGAATGTGCTGCCAGGAATCGGTACCAATAAATACATCAACTTCAGGGATTTCCTTTCCCAGCGCTTCTTTATACTGCTGGGTCAGACAACCGGCGGCCACCAGCTTTTCACATTTTCCTGTTTTCTTGTATTCCGCCGCCTTCAGAATGGTCTCCACCGATTCCTCTTTGGCGGGGTCGATAAAGGTACAGGTATTAATAATAATTACCTGGGCTTCGGATAAATCCTCAGTGAGCTCGTAGCCTGCCTTTTCCATAATACCTACCATCATTTCCGTGTCCACCAGGTTTTTGGAACATCCCAGGCTTATAAATCCAAGTTTCTTTTTCAACTGTTCGTACCTCCAAAACGTATCTTCTCGCCCCACTGTGTGAGGAGATCCTTTCTTCCTTCATCGAAATATACTTTTTCCAGATTCCAGAATTCCAGGGAATGGCCGCCGCTGTCCGGTGCCATATTGAAATCATTGACATATACATAATAATACTGGTTTTCTTCCATTCTTGTCTTGTATTCAGAAGAAGTGAGAAGCCAGTTCAAAAGTTTCTGGGCTCTGCCCGGATAGGCAGCATCAGCAGAAATACCGGCACCGAAAAGGTACCAGGGGGAGCCATCCTCCGGATACATAATGACCACCGGAAGTTTTTCCTGACGGCTGCGGACAGCCTCATTCAGACCGGAAATACCGATATCGCACTTTCCCATGCCTGCCATGCGGGAAGGCGTGGACAGGTATTTCCCGTACTGTACGATATGGTTCTGGGCTTTACCCAGAAGAGAAAAGGTTTCCCCGATGCCGAAGTGCTCAGCCAGACACATGAGTAAGTCCTCAGCCATATCGGCGGCAATGAAATCGGTCATAGAAAGGCGCAGGGAATTCCTGGTAAGTACCTCATTCCAACTATAGGAAAAGGCCGGATGCTTCCTGGCATAGTCCTCATTCACTGCGAACACCACGGGATCTACCCAAAGGCCGGTCCAGTAGCATTCTTCATCTTTGAATAGATTCAGCGCCGTGTCCGTCTGGGCGGAAGCATAGGGAACAAGCATATTTTCTTTTTTCATCTTCATGAGAGAATCCTGGGATGTAATGTACAGATCCGCCGCCGGCATATCGCTGACATCCTGCCTGCTCTGAAGCTGGGATTTTGACAGATACACCACGTTCATCTTCAGTCCGCTTTCCTGGAAGAAATCATTGCCAAGAGCTTCCAGCATGCCTTTCGGCATATCCGTATACACTGTCACATACTCGGAAGGATTCATTTTTTCCGCCTTCACTTCCGCCTGCTGCCGCGCAAAACGGAGAATCCCGAAGAACGCAAGGGCTGCCATCAGTAAAAATAGAAAAACAGAAGCCAGTCGTTTCATGGAACCACCTCTTGCAGAATTATATCATAGAAGTACCAGCTCATTCACAGAATTCCCTTTTACAGAGATGAAAAAATTGCCCTTCAGCCGGCACTTTCACCGCCTGCCCGGCTCCCGCCTTCTTCGGTCTCTGCCTTTTGAGGTTCTGCGGGTCCGCCGTTTTTCATCTGTTCGAAGAGATCTTGGGCCTTTGCTTTATCCATGAGGATATCCCGGGGCTTGGCTCCTTCGGCAGGTCCAACGATGCCAAGGCGCTCCATGGAATCCATAAGCCTTCCTGCCCTGGTATAACCGATGCGGAAGCGGCGCTGAAGAGCAGATACGGAAGCTCTCTTCGTATCAAGCACCCATTCTGCCGCTTCTTCCAAAAGGCTGTCCTGCTCTTCTTCCTCCTCCGCCCCACTGCTTTCATTCTTTTCCGGTACCGACAGGTCAATCGGTTCATATGTAACAGGTGCCTTTTCCTGTTCCATACATTCTTTCCTTACATAATCCACCACTGCCTCCACTTCCTCATCGGAGATGAAAGCACCCTGAATACGGACTGTGGTCAGAGCCCCGGCCTGTTTAAAGAGCATGTCCCCCTTTCCAAGAAGGGTTTCTGCGCCTCCCTCATCAAGAATAATGCGGGAGTTCAGGGCTGATTCCACCATGAAGGCAATACGGCTGGGAATATTGGATTTGATAACTCCTGTAATCACATCGGCCGAAGGACGCTGGGTAGCCAGGATAAGATGAATGCCGGCAGCCCGGGCCTTCTGGGTGAGACGCTGAATCAGCACTTCCACTTCCTTGGCCGCCACGTTCATAAGGTCTGCAAATTCATCTACTATGATAAGAATATAGGGTATTTTCTTATCCGGATTTTGTTTGTTATACCCCTCGATATTTCTGACCCTGGCTCCGGCAAAGAGCTGGTAGCGCGCCTCCATTTCCCGGACGGCCCAGTTCAGAGCGCCTTCGGCCTTCTTCATATTGGTAATGACCTCCGTGCGCAGATGAGGAATGCCATTGTACACGGAAAGCTCCACCACCTTCGGATCAATGAGCATAAGTTTCACATCCTCCGGACGGCTGTGGTAAATAATACTGGTAATAATGGAATTAATGCACACCGATTTACCGGAACCCGTAGATCCGGCGATGAGCAGATGAGGCATTTTAGAAAGGTCTGTGACTACCGGCTTCCCCGTAATATCCTTACCCAGGGCCACCAGAATGTGACCTTTCCCATTTTTAAATTCGCTGCTGTCAAGTACATCCCTTAAAGGAACAGAAGCGGACCGGGAATTCGGGATTTCAATACCCACCGCCGACTTGCCGGGAATGGGCGCTTCAATGCGGATATGGGTGGCTGCCAGGGCCATGGCCAGCTCATTGGAAAGACCTTCAATCCTGCTTACCCGGACTCCCACTTCCGGCCGAAGTTCAAACCTGGTCACCGTGGGACCTACGCTGGCATGGATAACACGGGCCATGACACCGAAACTCTTCAGAGTAGATTCGATAATGGATGCATTTTTAGCCACATCGCTCTGACTCTCCCCTTTGGCATGGTCCGTATGCAGCAGGGACAGGGGCGGAAATTTATACTCCTTCTTCACAATGCCTGTCACCGGCGAGCGGGAAGGCGTTCCCTCTTCTGCCATCTGAGATGAAGGCACCGTTTCCTCACTTGGAGTTTCGTTTTCCTTTTCCATTTCCTCCTCTTCCGGTACTTCACTTTCAGGAAGGGGCACCGGAGGCGGCATCATTTCCTCATCTGCCGGTTCCCTCTCCTCTTCTTCCGTCGTGTTCGGAGGAATTTCCTTTGCCGCCCCTTCTTCTATGGCTTCTTCCTGAGGCTTTGCCGAAGCCGCTTCTTCCAAAAGCGTTGGATTCTGAGGCAGCGCTTCTTCCGTCACTTCTTCTACTTCCGGTTCCTCTTTCTTTTTCTTCTTGAAGATAAATTCCGTCGGCTTATCCTTCAGTTCCTCCAGCCGGGCAGCAGAACGGGCGGCATCCAGAGCTGCCTTTTTATCCCGGATTTTCTGGGCCATGCCGCCCAGTCTCTCCCCGGTTTTCTCGCCGATTTTCTGGGCTTTGGTGCCCACCTTTTCCGCTCCCCTGGACAGGGACCAGTGGGTAAGGAGGAGAACATCCACCACCATGAATCCAAGAAGGAGGATAGTGGTTCCGATTTCTCCCAGAGCCAGATGGAAGAAAGAGGTAAGGCTCCCTCCGATTATGCCGCCATAGGAAAGAATTTCAGAAATTTCCATTTCCCTGCCTTTAGGCACATAGTAATGATGTACCAGACAGAGGAAAAGAACGCACAGAACAGCCAGAAGCACATTTCTCCGGCTCATAGAGATTCCCCGGGATGCCAGGGCATACCGGGCGCCGAACAGAACCAGAAACAGTGCCGCTGCCGGTGCCGCCAGGCCGAAAAGAAAATGAATGCCGTCGTTCACCCATTTTCCCATAATACCGGTGCCTCCACCAAAAAGGCTGATGAAAGCAAAAATGCCAAAGCAGAAGATAACGATGCCTGATATTTCATAATTCTTAGATCCATCATGGGTCCGCCGTCTGGCGGAAGTGGTCTTCTTCTTCATACTGTCAATCATTCACTCCTGTTTTTTATTTGTCCGCTCTTCCCACCGGCGGGAAAGGGAAGCCTCTTCCCCGTTTCTCACAGGCTTGTAATAGACATGGCCTTTAAGCTCATCGGGAATATACTGCTGGTCTACCCAGCCGCCGAAATCATGGGGATAAAGATAACCGTTTCCATGCCCCATTTCATGGGCGCCGCTGTAATGAGCATCCTTCAGATAGTCGGGAATAGACCAGTCCGACCGGGTCTTCACTTCAGCCAGGGCATTGTCGATGCCCATAACAGCACTGTTGCTCTTCGGCGCCAGACAGATGTAAAGCACTGCCTCCGCCAGAGGAATCCTTGCTTCAGGGAGCCCCACCATTTCCGATGCCTGCGCTGCTGCCACCGCCACCTGAAGGGCTCGGGGATCCGCCAGCCCCACATCTTCGGCGGCACAAATCATAATGCGCCGGGAAATAAAGGAGGTCTTCTCTCCCCCATCAATCATGCGTGCCAGATAATGAAGAGCCCCGTCGGGGTCGCTTCCCCGCATGCTCTTAATAAAAGCGGATACAATGTCATAATGATAATCACTGTTCTTATCATATACGGAAGCATGGTCTCCTGCAACCTCTTTGATTTCTCTATCCGTCAGAGTCCCCTTCATGGGAAGAAGGGAAGAGGCCTGTTCCAGGAGGTTCAGGGCCATGCGGATATCACCGGATGCATAGGAAGAAATGGTTCTCAATACATCATCCGATGCCTGATATCCATAGTTTCCAAGCCCTTTAACTTTATCCGTCAACGCCCGGCGCAGGATTTCAATTTCCGCACTTTCCGGAAGAGCGTGAAGACGGATAAGCCGCACCCGGGAAAGAAGAGGACGATTGATTTCAAAATAGGGATTTTCCGTAGTGGCGCCGATAAGGATAATGGTGCCATCTTCCACATAGGGAAGAAGCAGGTCCTGCTGCCCCTTGTTAAAGCGATGGATTTCGTCAATAAATACAATGGTCCGGCGCCGGTAATAGGAAAGCTCCTCCTTCGCATGAGACACCACGTCCCGGATATCCTTCGTACCGCTGGCAGTGGCATTGAGTTTCACGAAATGACTGTGCGTCATCTTCGCGATTACCGAAGCAATGGTGGTCTTCCCGCATCCGGGAGGTCCGAAAAGAAGGATGGACGGAATAGTATCCCGCTCAATCATACGGTAAAGGAAAGAATTCTTTCCTACTGCTCCTTCCTGGCCCAGAATGTCCTCCAGCCGCTCCGGCCTCATGCGGTCTGCCAGGGGCGCATAAGAAACAGGTTTTCCATTGTCATAATCAAATAAAGAGTCCATAATCGGTGCCTCGCTCAAATACAAATGTTTCCCCTCTATTATCCCATGGATAGAAAGAAAAATCAAACAGATTTTCCATATAAAAGGATGAGATGATCCGACGCCTGGCAGTCATTTTTATTCTATCAGGATGCAGACCGACTAATTTGAAGCCTAAGCCGCTAAGAGCCTATTCCTCTGCATCAAAAAAGCCGCCAAGAATATCTTGACGGCTTCATTGTTATTAGCCCCACCATGTCGTTTATTGCCGTATTTTGAGTCTGCATAATTGCAGGTGGGTGTTCTTGAGACAAGGTTTCTTGAACAGTCCCCGTACGGGGCATTGACTCACCTCATCAGCGCTGAACTCCCGTTATAAAGGTGTTGGTTCAAAATAAGAAGGCACGACGTGCACAGCAGGGTTTCCTTTACAGATAGTGTAGCAAAAATCCTATCATTTTACAAGACTATGACAGAAAATTATGCCTTTTCAAAGAGATCTTTTTCCTTCTTGATGTCTACTTTGATATGAAGTTCTTTGAGCTGCTTGTCTGCTACCGTAGACGGAGCCTGGGTCAGAGGATCAATGGCGCTCTGGGTCTTCGGGAAGGCGATAACATCGCGGATGGAATCCAGATGGAGCATAAGCATGACGAGGCGGTCGAGGCCCAGGGCAATGCCTGCATGAGGCGGAGCACCGTACTTGAATGCATCCAGGAGGAATCCGAACTTCTGCTCTGCTTCTTCCTGGGAAATGCCGATGGCTTTGAATACCTTTTCCTGCAGGTCTTCCTGGTAAATACGGAGAGAGCCGCCGCCGGCTTCTACGCCATTCAGTACCATATCATAGGCCTTGGCATAAACCTTGGAAGGATCGGTGAGGAGGTACTGCACATCTTCATCCCGCGGTGCGGTGAAAGGATGATGTTCTGCCACATAACGGTGTTCTTCTTCACTGTATTCGAACATGGGGAAATCGGTCACCCAGCGGAAGCAGAATTCGTTGGGATCGATGAGGTTCATACGGCGGGCCATTTCAAGGCGCAATTCGCCCAGAGCCTGGGCCACCACCTTCGGCTTGTCGGCAATGATGAGGACCAGGTCGCCTTTTTCTGCTTCGCAGGCTTTTCCGATTTCACGGATTTTATCTTCGCCCAGGAATTTGGTAATCTGGCATTTCAGGCTGCCGTCTTCGTTGAAGCCGATCCATGCCAGACCTTTAGCGCCATAGTGGCCTACATAGTCTACCAGGCCATCCAATTCACGACGCGGAATGGCTGCGTCACCTTTTACATTGATGGCTTTAACCACGCCGCCGTTATCGAGGACAGAGCGGAATACTTTGAATCCGGTATCCCGAAGCAGGTCGGAAATATTATAGAAGTGCATGTCAAAGCGAAGATCCGGTTTATCAGAGCCGTAAAGGTTCATGGCATCGTCCCATTTGATCCTCTTGAAGGGAATTTCAATATCCCTGTTCAGAACTTTCTTGAAGACTCTCTGCATCATGTGTTCCATGAGGTCAAGGATGAAATCCTGGTCTTCAAAGGACAGTTCCATATCCAGCTGGGTAAATTCAGGCTGGCGGTCGGCACGCAGGTCTTCATCACGGAAGCAGCGGGCCACCTGGAAGTATCTTTCCAGTCCGGAAACCATAAGGAGCTGTTTGAAAAGCTGCGGGGACTGGGGAAGGGCATAGAATTTGCCCGGATTTACACGGCTTGGTACCAGGTAGTCTCTGGCGCCTTCCGGGGTGCTCTTGGTGAGCATCGGGGTTTCGATTTCCAGAAAATCATTTTCATCCAGGAATGTTCTCATTTCATGGACAATCTTATGTCTCATGATGAGATGATTCTGCATTTCCGGACGTCTCAGATCGATATAACGATATTTCAGGCGAACATTTTCATCTACATCAATGCCGTCTTCTACATAGAATGGCGGAGTCTTTGCCTTGTTCAGGACGCGGAGTTCGGAAACTACCACTTCCACCTTGCCGGTCTTCATTTTCGGGTTCACAGTGTCAGCGCTTCTTTCACGAACTTTGCCTTTCACAGCCAGAACGTATTCGCTTCTTACACCTTCCGCCTTGTGGAAAGCTTCTTCACCGTACTGGGGACTTAATACCAGCTGTACGATACCGCTTCTGTCACGAAGGTCAATGAAAATCAAACCACCATGGTCTCGGCGGGTATTCACCCACCCTGCCAGTGTCAGTTCCTTACCACAGTCGTTTTCTGTTACCTTACCGCATCCGCAGGATCTTCTCATCCCTGCCATTGTTTCCATATTAGAGCACCTCTTTAAAATAATTTATATAAAGAATGACAACCCTTACGAGTTATGTTCTTCTTTAGCTATATAACCGGCTATATCAGCAAAAGGAATATCCTGCTGTGTGCCCGTATCCATATTCTTTACGGCAGCAGCGCCTTTTTCCAGTTCATTGCTTCCGATAATGACTGTTAACTGGGAAGCCAGCTTACCGGCCTGTTTCATCTGTCCCTTAAGGCTTCTTCCCTGCAGGTCCATATCCGTTACAACACCAAGACCCCGCAGCTCTTCCTGGATTTTAAATCCTTCTGCGACAGCATCTTCACCAAGAGCGGCAATATAAACTCTCTTTTGTGCTTTGGGGGCAGGAATGAGATTCTGCATTTCCAGAGCCAGAAGCAGTCTTTCCAGACCAATGGCAAAACCAATGCCCGGTGTGGAAGGCCCGCCGATTTCTTCGACCAGTCCGTCATACCGACCGCCACCGCAGACTGCGCTCTGGGCGCCAAGGGGCGGGTACTGAATTTCAAAGGCCGTATTGGTGTAGTAGTCAAGGCCCCGTACCAATCTGGGATCTACAGTATAGGAAATACCAAGGCTGTCGAGGTAGTGCTTTACTGCCTCAAATTTCCTGTGGCATTCATCACAGAGATAATCTGTAATTTCCGGAGCACCTACAGAAGCTCTCCGGCACCCTTCTTCCTTGCAGTCCAGAATGCGCAGAGGATTCTTATAAAGTCTTTCCCTGCAGTCATCGCAGAGCTGGTCCTTCTTCCCTTCAAAGAATTCGATGAGTTTCTTCCGATAAGCAGGACGGCAGTTCTTATCGCCGATAGAATTCAGATGAAGATCCAGATCCTTCAGTCCCAGCTTATGGAAAATTTCGCAGGCCATGGCAATGACTTCTGCGTCAGCCAAAGGAGAGGATGCGCCCAGCACTTCCAGACCAAACTGATGGAATTCCCTGTACCTCCCGGCCTGAGGACGGTCATACCGGAACATGGACCCGATATAGAACATCTTATGTACCTGCTGGTCGCCGTACATCTTGTGTTCCAGATAGGCACGAACAGCAGAGGCCGTATTTTCTGGACGAAGGGTCACAGAACGGTTTCCTCTGTCCGTAAACGTATACATTTCCTTCGTTACCACATCAGTGGTATCACCGATACCGCGCTGAAAAAGCTCGGTAGCTTCAATAATAGGAGTCCTGATTTCCTTGTATCCATACCGGGCACATACATCCCGGATGACTCCCTCCATATAATCCCACTTGTACACTTCTTCAGGCAGAATATCATGGGTTCCTTTTAATGCCTGCATAATGACACCTCTTTATTTTTACAGACTTTTCTGCAAAGGCATTCTTTCGGAAAGAGAATCTCCTCTTTCCGCTTACATTAACAAATTAAATTGTACCATCTTACGGGGTATATTGGCAAATTGAAATTGGACAGGCCTTCAGCATGAGGATGCCGCAGGGAAGTTTTTTAACTGGCGTCTCCTGCAGGCAAAGGGTTCACAAGTTGGGCCGCGTCTGTCAGCGCTGAAGGCTGCCCTTTTAACACGCCTCCGGCCTGCGGATCATGCCCCTCACAGATTCTGATTCTTTTTAGCGCAGTCCCTGCAGTAACCATAGAATTTCAGCTGGTAATCTACAATGTCAAAGCCGTTTTCCTTTTTGATTTTTTCCTTTACCTCATTAAGGAAGTCGTAGGAGAATTCTGTCACCTTCCCACAGCCAAGGCAGATGAGATGATGATGAGAGTGGGACAGGTTATGGTCATTTAATTCATAACGGCTCCTGCCGTCGCCGAAGTCCAGTTTTTTTAGAAGCTCCAGATGGGTGAAGAGCTCCAGGGAACGATACACAGTGGCCAGACCGATGTCGGGATTTTCGTCCCGTACCATTTCATATACATCTTCAGCGCTCATATGGTTTTCTTTGCTGTCCAGAAAAGCCTGCAGAATGATCTGGCGCTGAGTGGTGAATTTATACTTATGCTCCCTGATTTTCTTTTTCAGGGTATTCATAATGGTCGATTTTTTCATGTTTCGCATAATCCCTCCGCTATCTTACTTTTTTATATCTGTCGTAGAACCACATGTGCTTTAAAAGAATCTGCAGCACCGCTACCAGGGGCACTGCAATCATCATGCCCAGGACACCGAAGATTTTGCCTCCGATAAGAACACCTGCGATAATGGCTACCGGGTGCACGTTAATAATGCTGCCCATAAGTTTGGGCATAACGAAATGTCCATCCACCTGCTGCACGATAATATAGAAAAAGATGACCTGAAGCATGACAGTGGTTCCCTGGAGGAGACCAAGAAGCACCGGCGGAATGGCGCCGATGATAGGGCCGATGAGAGGAATCATTTCCACAATGCCCGCCAGTAGGCCGATGACCAGAGGATAGGGAATATTCAGGGTCCACATGCCTATAAAAACCACCACTGCCATCAAGGTGGAAAGAAGGAGCTGACCACGGATATAGGCATTCAGCACAAAATGGATTTCCTTAAAAAGCTCTTCCAGATGATGATGGAAACGATCTGGAAAAATGTGGATGAACGCATTGACGAAGTACCCTCCTCTTTTCATCATATAGAAAGTAATGAAGGGCACCACAATGAGCTCCACTACTGTACTGGCAAAGGAAAAAATAGCAGACAGGCTGAAGGAAGCAATTTTCAGCGTATATTCACCAATATCCTGGAGGATGCGGGCAAACAGGGATTTGGCTTCCGGCGGCATCAGAGAAAGCTGGTACTGCTTTTCCAGTTCCGGAATGGCCTGCTGTACTGCTGCCAGCATCCCCGGTACGCTTTTGATGAATTCCTGGAATTCGGAAATAAAAGGTACGAAGATATGGACGCCGATGAGATAAATCACTGCAATAAAAAGGGCAAAGGAAAAGAGGATGGCAAAATCATAGGGAAATCGTTTCCATCCCATTTTCTGGGTCTGCCCATATACCGCATGGGCCACAGGATTAAGGAGGGTGGTGATGATAAGAGACACTACGAAGGGAAAGAGCACCGATGGCGCTGCTATGATGATGGCTGCAAAGCCGGCAGCAATGGCCACCCTCAGCCAGAATTCAACACCCCATTTCATAGAATGCCTCCGGTAAGAAAAGGATTTGTCTTCTTTTCCTGTCCAATGGTGGTCTGCTCTCCATGTCCGGAAAGAACCACCGTACTGTCAGGCAGAGAAAAGAGATTCTTCTTAATGGTGCCTGTCAGCTCTTTAAGGCTTCCGCCGGGAAAATCGGTACGGCCGATGGACCCCTGAAAAAGGGAGTCTCCTGTAAATACAAGGCCTTCCCTCTTCATGTAGAAGGAAATACCGCCGGGTGTATGGCCGGCCGTATCGATGACCTGAAATGTATAGCCGCAGGTTTCGATTTCATCGCCGTTCTTCACCCATACATCCGCATCATCCACCAAAGTGGGCACAGGAAACATATAGGACAAGTTCTTCTCCGGGTCCCGCAAAAAAGGCTGATCCCTTTTATCCATGTACATTTTGGCCGCCGGAAACGCTTTCCGCAGCTCATTCATGCCAGCCATATGGTCCACATGGCCGTGAGTGAGGAAAATGGACCTGAGATGGATTTTCTTTTCACTGATGGCTTTTATATAATGCTCCGGCGAGAAGGAAGGGTCCACCACCAGCCCTTCCATGGTTTCCTCATTGTACAGAATATATGTGTTTGTCATGAAAGGTCCAAGGACCATGTACATAATCTTCATCATATAGCTCCGGTTTTAAAAATTCTTTTCACTGTCAAGAAGAATGGTCACAGGGCCATCATTTTCCAAGGCCACCTTCATGTAGGTGCGGAAGACGCCGGTTCCCACTGTAAGGCCCTCTCTTTCACATTTTTCCACCACCAGGCGATAAAGTTCATCGGCCCTGTCAGGCGCTTCGGCTTCCGTAAAACTGGGCCGTCTTCCATGGCGGGCATCGCCATAGAGAGTGAATTGGGAAACGATGGAAAGCTCTCCTTTAATGTCAAGAAGAGACAGGTTCAGTTTCCCTGCTTCATCTTCAAAAATACGGAGGTGGAGAATTTTGTCAACTATGTAGTCGGCATCCTTTTCTGAATCTCCCTTTTTCACGCCGAGAAGGACGGAAAGTCCCTTCCCGATGGAGGAAACTTCTTTTCCCTCCGAATCTACTCTGCACCAGTTACAACGCTGTACCACTGCTCTCATAATCATTCTCCCTGCATCGAATGCATGCGTCTTACAGAATGGACGCCCTTGATTCTTCTGATTTTTGTCATAATATAATCCAGCTGCTGCAGGTCCTTGATCTGGATACCCAGATGCATGACTGCCATACCGTTGTTTTCCACTTTCACATTGGCCTTGGAAACGGAAAGTTTCATTTCCGTCAATGCCGCCAGAATATCCGCCATCAAACCGGTCCGATCGTAGCTGATGACTTCGATGGTTACCAGGAACATACTGCTTGTCTGTTCTTCCCAGGACACGTCGATCATGCGGTCCTTATCGGGGAAATTGATGGCATTGGGACAGTCTGCCCGATGCACCGACACGCCGCGGCCTCTGGTAACAAACCCTACGATATCATCACCAGGCACCGGGTTGCAGCACTTGGACAGGTGCACCACCAGTCCTTCTTCCCCTTTCACCAGAACGCCACTGTTGGAACGGGTCTTCACGCTCCGCATTTTCAGATTTTCCAGAGCTTTGGCCGTCTTCTGGGCCGCAGGTTTCTGCGCATTCAGCTCCCGCTTGTAAAGTTCCGTCAGTTTCAGTATGACACTCTTCACTGCCACTCCGCCAAATCCCACAGAAGCCAGCATATCTTCGGTGTTCATATTGTTGAACGTCCTGGCCACCTGGGCAAGCCGGTCCCTAGCAATCAGCTTCTTCCATTCATAACCCAGCCGGTCCGCTTCCTGGATAAGGGCTTCCTGACCTCTGGAAATATTTTCGCTGCGGTTTTCCTTCTTGAACCAGCTCCTGATTTTCGCCTTGGAGTCCGCCGCTCCTACCATATTGATCCAGTCGTAGCTTGGTTTCCCGGTTTTGGACGTAATAATGGAAACAATATCGCCGTTCTTCAGCTTCGTATCCAGAGGCACGATTTTGTTATTGACCTTGGCTCCCACGCAGCGGTTTCCCACTTCCGTATGGATACGATAGGCAAAATCGATAGGAATAGACCCTTTAGGAAGGTTAATGACATCCCCTTTCGGCGTGAACACGAAAACTTCATCGGAGAATACATCCAGCTTCAGGGCATTCATGAATTCCTTGGGATTGCTGGTATCCTGCCATTCCAGAATGCGGCGGAGCCAGCTGATTTTAGCATCAAAGTCTTTGGAACCGGCCTGTTTCCCTTCCTTGTACCGCCAGTGGGCAGCCACGCCATATTCGGAAATATGGTGCATTTCCCAGGTACGGATCTGTATTTCCACAGGCTGTCCCCTGGTGCCGATAACCGTGGTATGAAGGGACTGGTACATGTTGGGCTTCGGCACAGCAATATAATCCTTGAATCGGTTGGGCAGCGGTTTCCACAGGGAATGGGCAATACCCAGCACCGCATAGCACTGGGGAATGGTGTCCACAATGACTCTCACTGCATAGAGGTCATAAATCTGGGACAAATCCTTATTATCCCTTTTCATTTTCTTATAAATGCTGTAGAAATGCTTGGGTCTGCCGGTAATGGTAGCCTTAATGCCGACTTCCTCGATATGGTCATGGAGCACCCTCATGGTATCATTGACGATTTCTTCACGGGCTTTCCTCTTCTGTTTCATCTGCCGCACCAGATCGTAGTATTCTTCCGGATGCAGGTAATGGAAACAAAGATCTTCCAGTTCCCACTTAATGTTGTAGATACCGAGGCGATGAGCCAGGGGCGCATAGATTTCAATAGTTTCCTTGGCAATGCGCTGCTGTTTCTCCCGGCGGAATACTCCAAGGGTTCGCATATTGTGCAGACGGTCTGCCAGCTTGATGACCACCACTCGAATATCCTTGGCCATGGCCAGAAACATTTTACGGAAATTTTCCAGCTGCTGGTCTTCCTTATCTTTATAGTGGAACTGGGAAAGCTTTGTCACCCCGTCTACCAGAAAGGCTACTTCCTCGCCAAACATCATCTTGATATCTTCCAGCGTATATTCCGTATCCTCCACTACATCGTGAAGAAGAGCCGCCATAATGCCCTGGGGATCCATTTCCAGCTCCGCCAGAATGTAGGCTACAGCCAGAGGGTGGATAATATAAGGCTCTCCGGTGGCCCGGACCTGGGCTGCATGGGCCTTGCTGGCCAGCTCATAGGCCTCCTCTATGGCCTCCAGGCTCTTTGGATCCTTGATATAGGTTTTCACCTTATCCATGAGGCGCTTATATTCTTCTTCTTTTTCGCCGCCCCAGTCTTTTTTCTGTTTCTGCCTTTCCACATACTCTTCCTGGTGAATCAGAAATTCAGCCAGCGTGGAAGCAGAGGCATCGGTATGAATGGTTTCTTCATTCAGATTCTGGTTAAAAACACCGGCCAGATTGGTGGTTTTTGGAAGAGCCGGCATTTCTTCTTCCTTTACATTTTCTTTTTTATCCATATTTTCATTCATCATGCCCACCCTCCTGGGTTCTATGCTTTCTATAAATAGAAGAAGTCAAAAGATCGAGTTTACGGGCCACCAGCCGTTTCTGGTAGAAGTCCTCCCCATTTCTGGAAAATCTTGACAGGATTTCCAATTCCTCGAAAACCGCCAGGGCCATCCCCAGCTTCACCGGTTCAAAGCCGTATTTCTTTCTCATGAGGTAATGAACCTCCCGCACCGGTTTGGCCATGGTGCGAAGAATAAGAGAAAGCTTTCTGTACACATCTACCAGATAATCCCTATCCAGCAGGCAGGCCTCTTCCTGCCTTATATCCCTGCCGATGAGCTGCACATGCTCCCCGTACCACTCATGCACCTCCGGCTCAAAGACCAGATCCACCACGTCTCCTGCCTGGCAGGGGCTCTCTTCCCCTACGCCCCAGAAAATAGCGTCCACCAGACCGCTGTCTCCGGAAATCTGGCACTTGAAGTGCCGTCCGTCAGCCCCCATATGCCGGGCCGTTTCCACAAAGGCATGGTTCATGGCAAAGAGAGGTTTGGGATTATCGGCACCGCAGGGTTCTAAAAGGTCTAAAGAATGGATGAAATCAAGACTCACATCCTTTAAGGACAGTTCCTCCTCCACATCCAGCACCGGAATACAGTCCTCCTCTGTCAGAACCGATGCGGCGTACCTGTTCATGCGCCGACGCAGCTCCGGTATCTTCTCCTCTGCAATGGAAAAGCCTGCTGCCATCTTGTGACCGCCAAACTGAAGCAGAATGTCCGACTGGGCGGAAAGGGCTTTATAAATATTAAAAGCAGGAATACTCCGGCAGGATCCTTTCCCTATACCATCCCTCACTGTAATCACGAAAACGGGACGATGGCACGATTCCAGAATACGGGAAGCCACGATACCGATGACACCAGGATGCCAGTCCTTCCCGTCCACCACAACGGCCATGTCATTTTCTATGCCAAGCTCTGCCATGCGGCTTTTGGCCTGTTCAAAAATATCCCGTTCGATCTGCTGCCTCATAGTATTGATTTCACAAAGCTTTTGAGCCAGTCTTTCCGCTTCCTCTGCGGACTCTGTAGTCATGAGGCGAACCCCTTCCGATGCCCGGGCAATGCGGCCTGCCGCATTCAGCCTGGGCGCCAGGCCAAAGGATACCTGATCCGCCCGCCGGATTTCCGTAGTGTCATCATGAACAATGCCGGAAGCCTTAAGCAGCGCCGCCAGCCCCTTGATAGGAGTATGAATAAACCGCTTCATTCCCTCCTTTACAAGAATACGGTTCTCTCCGGTCAGAGATACCACGTCGGCAATGGTACCAAGAGCCGCCAGCTCCACGGTTCCATCATAATCTCTTCCCAGCCGTTTCATATAAAGTCCCCGGCACAACGTGTAGGCCACGCCGCAGCCAGCCAGCTCCTTATAGGGGTAGGGGCAGTCCTTTTGGTGAGGATTTAAAACCGCTACGCAGGAAGGCAAGAGCTCCGGCGGCGTATGGTGATCGGTGACAATAATATCAAGCCCCTTCGGCGCCTCGCTGATAAGCGCAGCAGAACTGATGCCGCAGTCTACTGTTATCAGTAGATGATATCCTTCCTCTGCCAGATGGTTCACTGCCTCTCGGTTCAGACCATACCCTTCCTTTTCTCTCTGGGGAATGTAGTATCCCACATCCGCTCCAAGGGAAGAAAGGCAGCGCATCATGATGGAAGTAGATGTAATCCCATCGACATCGTAGTCCCCATACACTACGATTTTTTCATGCTGATCTATGGCCTGCAGAATGCGGCTCACCGCTTTGTCCATGCCCTTCATGAGGAAAGGATCTGACAGATGATCCAGATTGTCATAAAGGAAATGAGACAGTTTCTCTTCGCTGTCAATGCCCCGATGCATCAGGATCCGGGCCAGCTCCTCCGGAATGCCATGGGAGGCGAAAAAAGAAGGGATTTCCTCTCCTTCCCTATGGATTTTGATATGCCATTTATACTTCTGTTTGTCTCTATTCATAAAAAATCCTCAATTCTCATTCTTATTTTCCCTGTTATTTTATCACCTTTTATTCTCAATGACTACCGCATATTATCATTCTCAATAAAATCCAATAAAAAATCCCCGGAGCGCTCTGCTCCGGGGAAGAAACCCTTATTCCCAGGCTTCCTTCATAATATTTTTATATTCAGAATTCAGGTGATCCACCACCACATCAAGCACTACCCGAACAATTTCCGGATCAAAGCTGTCATTGGTGCTGGGCAGGCAGCAATCCAGGAAAATGGAGCCGTCATCTGCAGCCACATACTTGAAAACTTTGTAGCTTCTGTTCAGCGTGTTCAAATATTCCAGGAACTTAGCCTTGTTGGAATCCTTCACCAGCTGGCTTCCTACCTGTACACGGATAATGGTATAAATGGTATTGTCTGTAATGATACCCATGGGAATGGTCTGCCCTTCCACCTTGATATTGGACTGGAAAACCACCGTATCCGCTTCATCATGAACTTCATTCTTATTGAAGAAATTCATATTATTCTTCTGAATATACGCTTCAAACTTCTTTGCTTTCAGATTCACTCTTTTTTCTTCTGCCATCAAATTCACCTTCCAGTTAGAAATATAATTAACCTTTCTTTATTCTACCCTGCCTTGCCATTTATTTCCACATTGATTATGATAATTTCAGAAAAAAAATAAAATCCATGAACCACAGTAAAGGAAATCCCATGACCGATACAGAATACATGATGCTTGCCCTGGAAGAAGCCAGAAAAGCAGAGGCAGAAGGTGAAATCCCCATTGGCGCCCTGGTGGTATACAGAGACCTCATCATCGCCGCTGCCCACAATGAAAAAGAAGGAACCCATGACCCCACCGCCCATGCAGAAATCACAGCCCTCCGTAAAGCCGCCCAATTTCTGGGCACATGGCGTTTGACGGGCGCTTCCCTTTATGTTACCATAGAACCGTGTCCGATGTGTGCCGGCGCCCTTTTAAATGCAAGAGTCACAAGGCTGATTTACGGATCCCCAAATCCGCAGTACGGAGCGGTGGACTCCAGATTTCACCTCACCTCTTCTTTCGCCTTAAATCACACCGTGGAAGTTACCTCCGGTATCCTGCAGAAAGAATGTCAGGCGCTGGTAGATGAATTCTTCCGCCGTCGGCGCTCATAACTATATTACCTGGAGCAGTATCGAAGTGGTCATAACGAGGCGGACTCGAAATCCGTTAGCCCTTCGGGGCCCGTGGGTTCGAATCCCACCTGCTCCGCCAAAAGCAAAGCACCTTGCGAGGTGCTTTTTTATTTCTCAAGCGGATTTTTATTCCGTCATACAGGCAGATGGCTTCAACGATACGTTAAGAGCGTCACCGCTTAAAGAGAAACCACGAAAGCTGATCTCACAAATCCCAGCGGCAGGCAGAGCGTCTTCATCGATTCATGGCTTCTGCCCTATCCACACGGACCTTTCACATCCGTGTTTTCGTGATGCCCTTTTCATAGATATGAATTTCATCCATCAGCCAATGGAAAATCATTTACAAAGTATTGATTTTCCTTGTCAAAATCATTTCCCCATCATTTTTCTCCCATGATATAATAATACAAATTACTCAATATACAGGGGAGGTAAATCCATTGATTTTCCATAAAAAAATCTGTTTTCTCGTTTTGGCCGCCAGTCTTTCTGCCTTTATCAGTACAGCCGAGGCAAAGACTATCCTGCTGGTGCCCCAGGATGACCGTCCGGTAAGCCTCGACTACACCGTTTCCACAGCAGAAAAGGCGGGGTACACTGTCCTCACTCCCCCCAGGGCTTATTTATCGGGAAAGAATTTCCGGGGCAGTCCGGATCAGCTCTGGCGCTGGGTTGAGCAGAATATGGTTCGTGCCGATGCCGCTGTGATTTCCACCGATTCTTTGATTTACGGAGGCCTGGTGGATTCCCGCAAGCATAATGAATCCCTTACTGTCCTTATGGGGCGGGAAAATAAAATCAAATCTCTCCATTCCCAGTACCCCAAGACTCCCATTTATGCCTTTGGCACCATCATGCGCACCCCCTATGCTTCCGGCAGCGGCGTAGAACCCTATTACTACAGCAAGTATGGTAATGATTTGTACCGCCTGTCCGGGCTGCAGGATAAAATGGATGCAGGAAAACTTTCTACCGATGAAGCAGCAGAACTGCTTTCACTGAAGCTCTCCATTCCCAGTGAATATCTGCAGGACTGGTTCAAACGGCGTACCAAGAATAATACCATCAACCGCATGCTGATCAGAGATACAAAGAGCGGTATTTTTACCTATTTCTGCGAAGGCCACGATGATAACAGCAAGAATTCCCAGTCTGCGCTGGAAGCCAGATATCTGGCGGTAGATGCGAAAAGCCTTCCGCCCACCCGTTATGGCTCCTTCCCCGGCGCCGACCAGCTGGCCCTTCTCCTGATTGCCCGCTACCATAATGACAGCAATCATTTAAAACCCAGTTTCACCGTGATATACCCCCTGGGCCGGGCAGAAAATACCATCCCCAGCTATGAAAATCAGCCCATCGGCAAAACGATCAGCGAACACATCGAAGCGGTAGGCGGCACCATGGCAGGCAAAAACATTCCCGACATTGTGCTGGCAGTAAATACCCCCATTGCCACCACCGGCGAATCGGGACAGTTCAGCAATTTCGGCATGCTGAAGCAGAGCACCACCGATTTCATGAATGAGGTAAAAAACGTGGTGAACCGGGGTATCCCTGTTTCCATGGTGGACGTATACTTTGCCAATGGATCTGATAATACCCTCATGAATCTCATGGTGAAAGATGACCTGCTCTATAAAGTGGCTGCTTACAACGGCTGGAACACAGCGTCCAATACCATCGGCTACGCCATCGCCCAGGCGGTGCTGGCGCCGGATATGTCCGCAGAGGACCACAAAGATATGCTCATCGAGCAGTATATCGACAACTGGGCTTATCAGGCCAACGTACGTAAAAATATCGCCCGCCTTACAGAGCAGGAAAGCCAAAACATGGTTCCCACGCCGGCCATTAAAGAAGAAATGATTGCAGAAATCCAGGAATTTGCAAAAAAGAAAATGGGCCTCAACCCTGCCACTGTATCAGCAGAATTCCCCTGGAACCGCCTTTTTGAAATCAACGCTCTTGTATCTTCCAAGCCCAGATACAAGGTATACCTTACCCGGGCAGAGCAGCAGCGCATAGCAGAAGAAAAGGCAGCTGCCGAAGCCAAAGCCAAAGCGGAAGCAGAGGCTAAAGCAAAGGCTGCAGCAAAGGCAGAGGCCCCCTCCCCTGCTCCTGCCGCTCCTTCTTCCGATGAAGAAAAGGATGGGGATATTTCTACGATAGTCATAAATAAATGATAAATTAACCCCAAAAGGGTTGTAAGGGATGCTCCTTTCCCCCTTCCTGTATCAAATAAAAACGGGTCTGTGACAAAATGATTTACATTTTTTCACAGACTCGTTTTTTATTCCTTTACTTTTTTCTTCATTTCCTCTGCCGATTCCAAAGCGCTCTGGGAAGAATCGCTGCCGGAAATCATGAGAGCTATGTCCGCCAAATGTTCTTTTTCGTTCAGCAAAACAGCTCTGGTGGCGGTCCTGCCATGGGAGACGGTCTTTACGATTTTATAATGACGGTCTGCGGCACAGGCTGTCTGAGGCAGATGAGTAATACAGAGGACCTGAATGGCATGAGAGAGGAAGGCAATCTTTCTGGCCACCTGAAGGCCTACTCTGCCGCTAATACCCACGTCGATTTCATCAAAAATCAAGGTCTGCTGCTGGAGAAGGCGGGAGATAACCATTTCGATGGCCAGAGCAATACGGGAGATTTCACCGCCGGAAGCAGTGTCTTTCATGCTTCGAAGAGGTTCGCCCATATTGGCGGAGAAATAGAATTCCATTTCTTCCGCGCCGTTAGGAAGAGGCGTTTTGGCCGGTAGGAGGTGGAGTTTCATTCTTGCATTTTCCATACCCATGTCTTTCAGGGAAGAAACCACTTTTTTCAGAATGATTTCTGAGGATTTCATCCGTTCCCTGTTCAGCACTTCCGATTTTTTCATAAGCAGTGCTGTGAGGTCTTCGTAGTTTTTTTGAAGGGCTGCATTATCATAGATGATTTCTTTCAGGGAATCATATTCTTCCCGGGCCTTCTTTTCATAGGCCAGGACGTCTGACAATTCAGGACCGTATTTCCGCTTCAGTTCCATAATCACTTCATTCCGGTCCTGCAGGGTTTCCAGTTCTTCTTCCGAAAAGTCGGAATTTGCGATGTAATCTTCCATGGTGCCGATGGCATCTTCCAGGGAGAAAGAAGCGGACCGAAGGGATTCCAGAATGGACCCCAGAGATTCGTCATACCGGGCAGCCTGGGAAATTTCCTTATCCGCTTCGGCAATGGAGTCCTGAGGGCCTCCGTCGGCGGTGATAGTTCCCAGGGCATTGTGAAGAGAGCGGAAAATGCGCTCATGGTTCTGAAGAACCTGGAGTTTCTTTTCCACTTCTTCATCTTCCCCTTCCTGGAGGGCAGCAGAGGAAATCTGCTTCAGTTCCCACTCCAGAATATCCAGCCGTCTTTCTCTTTCCTGCTTTCTTTCCCTGTAATCATCCAGAGCGTCCTTCAGTTTCTTCCATTCCTTGTAAGAGCTTCGATAGGACTGATAGGCTTCTGCAGCAGCAGGGGTACCGGAGTCCACCATCCTTTCACAGAAGGGAATGGACAGAAGTTCCATGTTATCATTCTGCTCATGGAGACGCACCAGTTTCTTCCCCAGTTTCTGCAGCTGCCTGACAGTGCAGAAACTGCCGTTAATGGTACAGATGCCCCGGCCGGAACGATTCAGTTTTCTGGAAATGATAATCTGTCCGTTATCGGAGTCAATGCCCTCTTCTTTCAGTTCTTCGATAATGGAGCTGTCGGCGTAGAAAACACCTTCTACCTTGAAAAAATCAGCACCGGTACGGATAAGGTCCGTGCTGGCCCGGCGGCCGGTGAGCATGGCCAGAGCATCGATGAGGATAGATTTTCCCGCCCCTGTTTCCCCCGTAAAGACGGTGACGCCCTGGTCAAAATCAATGACCGTATCTTCAATAATAGCGAAATTGATAATATGAAGGCTCTGCAGCATACCGGCTCACCGCCTCAGGACTTGAGCATGCCCTGGATATGGGACAGAAGTACCGGCACATCTTCCGGTGTTTTCAGGATGATGAGAACCGTGTCATCCCCTGCCAGAGTGCCAATGATGACATCATTCTTGGAATGGTCAATGGCAAAGGCTACGGAAGAGGCAGAACCGGGAATGGTGTGAAGCACCACCATGTTCATGGCAGAATCAATTTTCACTACGGCTTCCTGAAAGAGAATGGCCGTGTGGCTCTTAGACATGACGCTCTGCTTCTCATTGGAAAGGGCATAGCGATAGTGACCGTTCTTATAGGGAATCTTAATCAGCATAAGGTCTTTAATGTCTCTGGACACGGTGGCCTGGGTAACAGCAATGCCCTCTTTTTTCAGAGCTTCCGCCAGTTCTTCCTGGGTCTCAATGACCTGATTCTGGATGATTTCTTTAATTTTCATGATTCTGTATCTTTTCATAAATGCTCTCCTTATCTGAAAAGTTTATCTTTTCCTGCCGATTGATATCATCTGTATCTTCAAATGAATATACCTGTATTTTTATCAATTTTAAAGCATTTTAGCCTCAAGGTCAAATATTTTCTGCATAAAAATAAATTCTGTATAGATTTTAACGGCATTTTTTGCATTTCCTTGTTTATTTATTCACTCTGTCATGAAAATCATGCCTGTCGTAAAATGAATGCGAATGAATTGCATTAATTTTATCGCATAGTGAAAGAAATTCTGCTATAATGAATCAAATGTGCAAATATTTTAAAAGAAGGAATATACATATGGATAATTACATTGGAAAACACCTGCTTATTGACTGCTACAGCTGCAGTCCCGACACCCTGGAAGATTCTAAAACCACTCTCCAGACCCTAAGTGATGCTGCCGGGAAAATCGGCATGGAAGTCAAGGACACCTTTTTCCATGAAAGCGAAGATGAAATCACCGCCGCTGCCTACGGCCCCAAATCCCACATCTGTATTCACTGGTATCCTCATCTTGCCTATGCGGCAGTGGATATTTACAGTTTCAACATAGACCTGAAACCCGCCCGCTCCATGGCAGTGCTCCGGGCTGCCCTCCATCCGGAAAAAATCAGGGCTACTTCGGTAAAGCGGGGAAATATCAACCCCGACATGAAGCCCAATATCAAGTCCAAGTCCACCACCCTTCATAAGTTCAAAAACACAGGGCAGCAGATGAAGACTGCCGGCCAGAAAGTGGCCAACTATATGCGCCACAAGAATGAAAAGAGAGATACCCTGGGACCCGAGTGAATGCATACGCCCGGCAGCCTGAGGGCTTAGATGTTAAACCGGCCTTATGGCAGGCAGGGCTTCATTCACAGCAGCCCTGGGACGGCAAACGGTATGTGACAGACTTGCTGCGTTTCCTCCCCTTATTTCAGAAAAGGCATGTCTCCACCATTCCTCGCCAGCGTTTTTTACACCACATGAAAAGCCCCGGAAAATCATTTGGATTTTCCGGGGCTTTATCATGCCCAGCTGACTATGCGCGTAGGGTAATATCTGCTTTTTCCAGTGCTTTTACGATCTTTTCAATCCACTGGTCCACTTCTTTATCGGTCAGAGTCCGATCTTCAGCGCGGAAGGTCAAGTTGTAGGCCATGCTCTTACAGCCTTCCTTGACCTGCTCGCCCTGATAAAGATCGAAGAGGCGGAGAGTTTCCAGATGCTTTCCGCCGGCTTTGCGGATAATTTCTTCCACTTCATCATTGGTGCAGTGTGCCGGCACCAGGAGAGAGAGATCTCGCTGGGAAGCCGGGAATTTCGGAATCCTGGAGTAGTCGATGGTCTCGTCCACCATGTTCATGAGGTGAGGAACAAAGATGACAAAGCCGTAAACTTCTTTCTTAATACCCCATTTATCCAGTACCGCCGGATGAAGCTGGCCGAAGGACATGAGGGTCTTTCCGTCTTTCACAAAATCAGCAGAAATACCGGGATGGAATACGGGATACGTGGAACGTCTGATTTCATAGTCTCTGATTCCCAGGGCTTTCAGCACATTTTCCATAATGGCTTTGATATCAAAGAAATCGTATTTCCTGCCATTATTCGGATAGCCTGCTTCGTCTGGACTTCCGTAGAGGAGTCCGGAGAAAAGTTCGTATTCATAAGGCAGTTCCGTCAGCGGCAGTTCCTTCGGCTGGTACACATGACCGGACTCGAAGATTGCTGCTTCTTCGTTCTTCTGGGAAAGGTTATAGGTCAGAGTATGCATCAGGCCGGGGAGAAGGGTGGTCCTCATATCCGGATATTCTTCGGAAATCGGATTCATAATGGGAATGGCATTATATACCTTATGGCCCCAGGGGAAATTCAATTTTTCCAGATCCTTCTTATCCATGAAGCTATAGTTTACGACTTCGGAAAGGCCGTCTGCCACCAAACTGTCGGTAATGCGGAAAATCACGTCCTGGTCTTTGGACATGGCTCCCTTGGCAATGGCGCTCCAGGGAGTGGTGATGGGGATGTTCTTATAACCGTATACCCGGGCCACTTCTTCTGCCAGATCCGGCATGCCGGAAAGGTCAAGACGGAATTCGGGAACCGTGACGGTAAGGTTGCCATCCTGTTCTTCTACTTTGAAATAGAGGGCTTCCAGGATTTCAATCATCTGTTCCTTGGGCATGTTGATGCCGATGTAGTCATTGATTCTCTTTACCGTGGTTTTGATAATCTGTGGCTTAGCCTTTACGGGATATTCGTCCAGCATGCCTTTGGCTGTGGTGGCAGCTCCCTGTTCTTCCAGAAGCTGGCAGATGCGATTGATGGCCATTTCACTTCTGGCAGGATTAATCCCCTTTTCATAACGGCCGGACGCTTCGGAGCGAAGGCCCAAACGGCGGGAGGTTCTTCTGATGGAAGCGGAATCAAAAACCGCAGATTCCAGAAGGACGTTCTTTGTTTCCGCGGTGACTTCGGAATCAAATCCACCCATCACGCCGGCAACGCAGGCCGCCTTATCATCGCCGTCGGCAATGACCAGATCTGAAGGATTAAGCTGTCTTTCCTGGCCGTCCAGGGTAACGATTTTTTCTCCTTCATGAGCATGACGGCAGGTAAGGGAATGACCGGCTACCTTGTCGTAATCATAGGTATGAAGGGGCTGTCCGATTTCCAGCATCACATAATTGGCAGCATCTACCACATTATTGATGGGGCGGATACCATTGCTGCGAAGTCTGTCTTCTATCCATTCGGGGGAACGTCCGATTTTTACGTTTTCCAAAAGGCGTCCACAGAAGCGTTTACAGTAGGCCGGTTCGGAAATGTGAACAGAAGCACGGCCTTCGATAGGCGCCCCTTCTTCTTTTACGGAAATGGATGGCAGGGTGACTTTCTTCCTGAAAATGGCACCGGTTTCCAAAGCCATGCCGATCATGCTGAAGCAGTCGGCTCTGTTGGCGGTGAGTTCCATTTCATACACCACATCGTCCAGGTCGTACAGGCTATGAATATCCACGCCTACCGGTGTATCTTCCGGAAGGATAAGGATACCATCATGGTTGAGAGCCGGGAAAAGATTGGCATCCATGCCCAGTTCACCTAAGGAGCACATCATGCCGGCGGATTTCACACCGCGAAGTTTTCCCGCCTTGATTTTAATATCACCGTGGCGAAGTCCGCCGGGTGCTTTATTATCATGAGCAGCAGGTACATGGGCACCGGAGAGAGCGCAGGGAACAATCTGTCCTGCCTTTACATTGGAAGCACTGGTAACAATCTGCACCGGTTCTTCCTCACCCACATCCAGCTGGCAGATAAGAAGGTGATCCGCATCAGGATGTTTTTCCACAGAAAGGATTTTTCCTGTGATTACACCTTTGATTCCTTCTCCAGGACGGATGACATGCTCTACAGGGATGCCGTCCACTGTCAGTGTTTCCGCCATATCATCAGGATTCATTCCTTTTATATCTACTAAGGTTCCCAGCCATTTTAAAGAAACATTCATCTATATAATCTCCCTTCCATTAGAACTGCTTCAGGAATCTGACATCATTTTCATAGAAATTACGGAGGTCGTCAATTCCGTAAAGCAGCATGGCGATACGTTCGATGCCCATGCCGAATGCAAAGCCGCTCACCTTTTCCGGATCATAGCCATTGAGTTTCAGTACCATGGGATGAACCATGCCGCAGCCCAGGATTTCCAGCCAGTCCGGATCTCCGTCTTCTTCGCCGGTTCTGGCAGCAAAGGAAATATCTACTTCTGCCGATGGTTCGGTGAAGGGGAAGTAGCTGGCCCGGAAACGAATCTTCGTATCAGAACCGAAGAGGTCCTTCAAGAAGATTTCCAAGGTACCCTTCAAATCTGCAAAACTGATATCCTTATCCACCACAAGTCCCTCTACCTGATGGAATACAGGAGAATGGGTAGCATCATTATCCCAGCGGAACACTTTTCCCGGAGCAATCATACGGATAGGTGAATTGGGTGTATGTTTTCGGAGGGTTCTGGCCTGTACCGGAGAGGTATGGGTGCGAAGAAGGATTTCCGGTGTAATGTAGAAGGAATCCTGCATATCCCTGGCCGGATGATCCTTGGGGAGGTTCAGGCATTCGAAATTATAGTAGTCCTGTTCGATTTCCGGACCTTCTTCTACGGAATAGCCCATCCGGATAAAAGACTTCATGATTTCACGGAGTGCCTTGTCCAGCGGATGGAGATGACCGATTTTATGATGGCGGGCCGGAAGGGTAATATCCACCGTTTCATGTCGGATTTTTTCTTCCAGTCTCTTCTGTTTCAGTTCTTCCATTTTATCTGCAATGGCTGCTTCCACATCGCTTCTGACCTGATTGGCCAGAGCGCCGATAACCGGACGCTGGGCTGCGGAAACATCTTTCATGCCTCTTAAAATGGCGGTGAGTTTACCTTTTTTACCAAGGAAGAAAACCTTTGTATCCTGCAGTGTCTTCTCATCTACAGCAGCACTGATTTTATCCTGAGCATCCTTTTTCAGGGAATCCAGATCTTTTTCCATAAAAGAAACAATCTGGGCCCGTACCTGGTCAGCCAAATCCGACAGATTTTTGTCGCTGTCATTCAGCTTCTTCATATCTCCCAGAAAACCGGTGAGTTTTGCTTTCACTGCTTCATAGGTTTCCTGTTTACGGTTTTCATCCCTGCAGGCCTTCAGCATTTCTTCTGCTTTTGCCTTCAGCTCATCTAACTTAGTATCCATCTATATACCTCCTGTAATTGATTCGGGCTGTCTTCCACCGGCAAAGAGGATGGAAAATAAAAAAAAGCCCCGCCCCAGTAAGGGGCGAAGTCTTTATCCGCGGTACCACCCTGATTTGTACTCGAAAGCTTTAACGCAGCCCTGCGTCCGGCCTACTCCGTTCAGCCGGCAGCTCCGAAGCGAACTAAGCCCAGCCGATCCTTTCCGGTGTCTCACTAGTACCGGATCCCTTTGTAGAATCCCTGCCGGCTCCTTCTTCATCATAGCCTCAATATATAAAGCTATTTTAACATGCCTGCGGTAAAAGTCAACCCCGGGGACAGGACAGGCATATGGGTACAGAAAGTTTAGAATGTTTAGAAAGTGCTGACCCCAGCTGCCGGAAAGGAGTACTCTTCTTATACCCCAGGGCAGCCTGTCTGTTCTTCCTATCACCCCAAAGGGAGCTTTACAGTTCTAAACGATTTATCTCCTTTCACTTGTATCAGTACTTGCCTTTATCAGCTCTCGCCGCTCCGCCGGTGCTATACTCCCACCACTTCTCCCAGTATCTTTCCCACGCTGTCATGGAAAACCAGATCGCAGGTACTATCCCTTCCCGTTTCATCCTGATTAATCATCACAAGAGAATCGCCGGCAAAATAGTCAATAAAGCCGGCGGCCGGATAGACCACCAGACTGGTGCCTCCAATGATGAGCATATCTGCCGTCTGTATGGCATCCATGGCATCTTCCATGGTATCCATATCAAGAGGCTCCTCGTAGAGCACCACATCCGGTTTCACAATACCCCCGCAGTAAGGGCAGTGAGGCACCGGGCTGCAGAGGGAAAGGAAACTGTCCACATCGTAGGAGCGGCCGCACTGGGTGCAGTAATTTCTCAGAATAGACCCATGAAGCTCCATCACATTTTGACTGCCTGCCTTTTGGTGAAGGCCGTCAATATTCTGGGTAACAATACCATGAAGTTTTCCTTCTTCCTCCAGCCTGGCCAGGGCATAATGAGCCCTGTTCGGCTCAGCCGCCACCATGGCTTCTGCGAAGTTCTTATAGTTGGTAAAAAACTCCACCGGATGTTCCTCGTAAAAATGATGAGACAGCATTTCCTCCGGCGTCCAGGGAAGATTTGTCTTCTGCCGATAAATCCCATTAGCCCCGCGGAAATCGGGAATATGGGATTCTGTAGAAACGCCGGCGCCGCCAAAGAAAGCAATCTTATGATGACTCTCAATCATTTCCCTCAGTCTTTCCAAATCAGTCATGATGGTCTCCTTTCTGATGGAATGCAAAAGCCTGTTTTTTTTATTTTACCATTTTTATAGAAGAAAAAGTCAATGGAGTATTTCGAGATTTCCTCACCATTCATTGACAACCTTTCTACTATCCCCTATGCTAGATGTAGAATTTATGAAGGAGGAATTTATTATGAGTCAGCTTACACTGGCGAAAGCCAAAGAAATTTTACCGAAGTATACCACCGAAGACCATCTTTTCACCCATGCCATGGCAGTGAGTGCAGCTATGGGCGCTATGGCGGATTATTTCCATGCCGATAAGGACCACTGGGAAGCTATCGGCTATCTTCATGATGTGGATTATGAAAAATATCCCAATGAACACTGTCACCATGTCCGGGAATTTCTGGAACCGGAAGGGGTCGATGAGGAAGATATCAGTACCATCATTTCCCATGGCTGGGGCATCTGCGACAACGATGTGGAACCCACCACGGACATTGAGAAGAGCCTTTTCACAGTCGATGAACTCACCGGCGTAGTCATGGCCTATGCCCTTATGCGGCCCGAGGGCATTACAGGTATGGAAGTGAAGGGATTGAAAAAGAAATTCAAAGATAAACGGTTCGCTGCAGGCTGCAATCGGGACGTCATCAAAAAGGGATTTGCCATGCTGGGTCTTGACGCCGGTACTGTTATGCAGGCCTGCATTGACGGCATGACCGCCCATAAGGAAGAACTGGGATTGAAATAATAGATTTGTTCTCCATTTCTAAGGAGGTTCCTATGAAGAAACTGATTATTATCATTGCTGCAATCCTTGTCATTGCCGGCGGCCTGGTCAGCTCCTACAACGGCCTCGTTTCCATGCATGAACAGGTGAATTCATCCTGGGCCCAGGTAGATACCCAGCTTCAGCGCCGGGCTGACCTGATCCCCAATCTGGTAAACACGGTTAAAGGCTATGCTTCCCATGAACAGGAAGCGGTGAAGGCAGTGGCCGATGCCCGTTCTAAACTCTTGAATGCTTCCACGCCGACCGATAAAATCAGCGCTAATGGTGAATTGTCCAACGCCCTGGGCCGTCTGCTGATGGTAGCTGAAAATTATCCTGATTTGAAAGCCAGCCAGAATTTCCTGGCACTTCAGGACGAACTGGCAGGAACGGAAAACCGGATTTCCGTAGCCCGTCGGGACTATAACAATCAGGTGCAGAAATACAATGCTAAAATTCATTCTTTTCCGGTAAGCCTCTACGCCGGTGCCTTCGGTTTCACCGACGCCCCCTATTTCAAAGCAGACGAAGGAGCCAAAGCAGCTCCCAAAGTACAGTTTTAGTCAATTGGTCAGCCGGTGAGACAGTGAGCTGCTGATGAAAGGAGAGATACCATGAAATCCGTAGGGAAAGTGTTGATCGCTCTTTTGACCCTGGTTTTTGCATGGTTTTCCATAAATATCGTCCTGGCAGCAGAAACCTATCCCCCGCCGCCTTCTGATTCTTTCTACGCGGAAGACTACACCGGTACCTTAAGCGTAGAAACAAAGAAACATATCAATGCCATAGGCTATGCACTGGATCAAAAGACCCATGCCCAGGTAGTGGTAGTCATGGTTGCCACCGTTCCCGATGGTGATCTGGAATCCTATGCCAACGGCCTTTTTCGAAGCCGGGGCCTTGGTGATAAAGAGAAAAACAACGGTCTCCTGCTTCTGGTTTCCATGAAAGATAGAAAAGCCCGGATTGAGGTGGGCTACGGCCTGGAAGGCGCCATGAATGATGCCAAAGCAGGGCGCCTGCTGGATACCTTCCTCATTCCCGCTTTCAAGAAAGGCGACTATAGCCGGGGTGTCCAGGATACCTATGACAACATGGTGCGACAGGTCATGAAAGAATATGGCCTCGCCTCGCTGGACGGACTCTCAAGTCCTGCTGTCAAAGAAGACAGCGGATTTACTATGGAGGATTTTCTGACGCCCCTGGTGCTCCTCATCCTTCTGGTCATTGACTGGATCTTTCTGGGCGGCCGTCTCACCCGCCTCATCCTTTTCCTCCTCTTCACGGGCCGCGGAGGCGGCCGCGGCGGTGGAGGCTTCGGCGGAAGCGGCCGTGGCGGTTCCTCTGGAGGCGGCGGTGCCAGCCGGGGATGGTGAAATGCCAGATTTGTCTGATCTTCTGTTTCTAACTGCCATCTGCTTTTCACCTTCTTCTTTTCTGCTCGAGCAAAATAAATCATTCCGGTAATACAGTCATGGATAGACCGTCAATAAATACCAGCCTGTGGAAAGCTCTGCATCAATAGCAAGCCCTGCAAAAGAAACGATGAAAAGGAGCTGCGAAGAAATGATTGACATTTCTCCGCAGCTCCTTTTCATTTCTATATTTATTTCTATAAAATACGTTTATTCCTTTTTAGCCTCTTTTACAGCAGCTTCTTCTTTTGCCTTTTCTTCGGCTTCCATCCGCTTGAAAGCTTCAGTCATTTTGATTCTGCGAATCACTTCCTGACCAGCGGGGCTCTTCAAATAGATAAGGGTCGTTTTCGGGACCATGCGATACACCGTTTCCCAGTCGTCATCAGCCAGCGCTTTGCGGACAGAGGAGGCCGATACAATTTGGTTGCCCTTCTGTTCTCTGGGGATTTCTTTCAGTTCAATGCCGTTCTGTGCAAATACTTCCCGCATGGCATTGTTATAAGCCAGAGTGGTCTTATCCGTCGGTTCTTCTCCCACAAAACGCACAGTAATATTCAATGCCGGTGCAATGCGGGTAGCGAAAACTGTGGCGTCCAGTTTGGTCTGCGCTGCGAGTTCATCGGTACCCTTGATGAAATAGGTGGGGAAAGTGGCATTGGAAATAATGAAATCACCGCCGCTGATTACCTCTACGCCTTTCATATCCCGAACCCCCTGTTTAATAAGGGAAAAACGGTCAGAGAACGGGAATATGGACCGGTCTTCCTGCACAGCAAAAATAATCACTTCATCGCAGTTGTTGTGGGCATATTCCACCAGGCTCCTGTGGCCAAGAGTAAAGGGGTTGCAGTTCATTACGATGGCACCGCGGTTCTTTCCTTCACCGGTCCCCAGAATAGCCCGAACCCGGCCCAGGTAATCTTCCAGGGTATCCGTGCCCTTTTCCAGAAGGGCCGCATAAGGCTCTGCTACTGCCACGCATTTGAAGCCCATATGCTCAAAAATAGGCACATTCTTCGGTTTTGTGAAAATCTGGTTTCCTGTAACACCCCGGCGGTAGGATTCACCCTGCAGGTTGCGGATAATACGGCGGGTCAGCCCCTTCTTCTGATATTTCTCGCTGATGGCAATATCCCGCATGACACGGCCCCCCAGAGAACCGGTGCCGATGAGCTGTCCATCGTCATAAAGGCCCATGGTATAATCAATATTTCCTGTAAAAGTCAGGTCAAAGCCCTTCAAAAACTCTATTACTTTTGCTTTTTCCGAGGGATCGGTCAAAAAGATTTCATGTTCAGTAATCATAGTCCGGACTCCTTTTTAAAAGAACAAAGATGAAATTGTATATTCAAATCTTTGAAGTACTTAATTCTATTTAAATAAATACTTCTATCTGAAGACATTTCCATTATAACATATCATTCTTGCATCCTTCAATATTTTTATAACATAAAATCATTATACTATGAAGCATATGTATTAGTTATATCCTTTAAGGTTTTTATAGAATTCCTGCATTAAACTGCGTCTGTGTCCGCTTAGGTAGAAATGACTCCCTACGATATATCCGCCGCGTACCGGGGCTATGAATCTGCCCGACCTTCAGCCATACCATCCAAATCCCTGCTTTCTGCCCAATCCCGGTCCCATCACCTTAAAAAACCCCGGGCGACCCCCGGGGTTTTTCTTAAGCCTATTATTTCTTTTCTTTGGCTGCTTCCATTTCTTTTTCTTCAATGAAACGGATGGCATCTCCCAGAATGTAAAGGGATCCGCAGATAAGGACAATGTCCCCGGCCCCTGCTTCTTTCGTGGCATCTTCCAGAGCAGCCTTGACAGAAGGTTCTGCCATGAAGGCAGCATCAATCTTCTGGGCTTTGATCATGGCGCCGATTTCTTCAGGCTTCCTTGTCCTGGGTGTAGGTGCCTCGCAGGCGAAAACCTTGTCTCCCTTGCGGATAAGAAGCTGAATCACCGTTTCTGTATCCTTGTCAGCCAGAGATGTGAATACAAAGAGGCGGCGTTTATCGGGATACTGTTCCTCCAGCGCTTCCATAAGGGCTTCGGCTCCTGCCGGATTATGAGCACCATCCATGATATAAGTGACGCCTTTTACATCGTGGATTTCAAAGCGTCCCTGCCAGCGGGTCCGGGCCAGTCCTTCGCGAAGATCATTTTCATTCACCCGGTCATCCTGTTTCATGATGATAGACAGGGCCATGGTAGCTACTGCTGCATTCACAGCCTGATGAGCTCCTACGAAAGGAACAAAGAGAAGGCTCTTTTCCAGTTCCTTAGGCATATCTTTCCGTTTCACCGTAACTACCTGTCCATGTTTCCAGGGATTTCTGGAATCAATTTCAAAATCCCTGCCGTAGAAATAGATGCGGGATTTTTTTTCATGGGCTTCCTTCTTCAGCTGTTTCAAAGCCACATGCTGGGCTGCAGTAACCACCGGAATGCCTTCTTTGATGATGCCAGCCTTCTGGTGAGCGATTTCCTGAAGGGTATTGCCCAGGTACTTCATGTGGTCCATAGCCACATTGGTAATGACAGAAACCACAGGAAGAATGACATTGGTCGAATCATAAAGTCCGCCCATGCCCACTTCCATAACTGCGTAATCCACTTTCTGTTCTTTGAAATACCAGAAAGCCATGGCCGTCAGAAGTTCAAATTCCGTCGGTGCTTCTACGCCGTCTGCAATGATTTCTTCCGCCGCCTTCCGCACCACGGTGGCCGCTTTGGCAAAGTCTTCTCTGGAAATATCATGGCCGCAGATATAAATCCGTTCGGTGTAGTCCAGCAGATGAGGGGAAATGTAACGCCCCACCCGGAGCTGGGCATTTTCCAGCACGCTGGTAATCATGGCCACCACGCTTCCTTTGCCGTTGGTGCCGGTGACATGGATCACCTTGTAAGCGGTTTCCGGATTTCCCAGTTTCTTCAGCATGGCCTCTATCCGCTCCAGCCCCGGTTTAATGCCAAAGGATGCTGCCTGTTCCAGATAGGCCACTGATTCTTCGTAATTCATAATTTCTCCTTTACATAAGAAGTACTCCCTGATAAAAGGGAGTCTTCCATTGTTTTTGTAGATTGCAGCTTAGCTGCGAGGCCGCTTTGTGGACCTGGGTCCTCCGCCCTTCAGACACATAAGATTCCTGGGATAGACCAGTTCTGGTGAAGGAAAGAGGAGTTGAGCTTTGCCGCTAGTTAAGTCGGTTGATGTTCAGGGACCGCCGGCGGTGCCTGTAAACTTTACTCATCCGCCAAAGTCCCGTCCTGCTTAAGAACCTTTTACAATCAGAGCTGATCCAGGAACTTCAGACGTTCTTCCAGAGATTTCATCTTTTCTTCGAACTGGGCCAGTTTTTCTTTTTCCTTCTCAACCACTGCTTCAGGTGCTTTAGCCAGGAATCCTTTATTGGCCAGTTTGCCGCTGGTGCGGGCAATATCTTTCTCCAGGGCCGCCTTGTTCTTTGCAATCTTTTCTTTTTCTTTAGCCGTATCAATGAGGCCCTTCAGTTCCAGATAAACTTCCAGACCAGTAACTACGGAAGTCAGTGCGTTTTCCGGTTTCGGTGCATCAGCGGAAAGCAGTTTGATGTCTTCTACATGGCCCAGTTTTTCATAGTATTCCTTATGGTTTTCAATGCAGCCTTTCAGGTCATCCCGGAGAACAGCAATCTGGATGTGGCACATCTTATTGGGTGTTACGTTGGCCTCAGCGCGCATGTTGCGGATAGCCTTGATGGAATCCATAATCCTTTCAAACTGTTCTGCTTCGTCCTTGAAGCGGAGGTTTTCATCAGCCTTCGGCCAGGGAGCCCTTGCCAGGATTTCGCCTTCATGGGGCAGATGCTGCCAGAGGTGTTCCGTAATGAACGGCATAAATGGATGAAGCAGGGCCAGCATGCGGGTCAGGGTATACACCAGCACGTACTGGGTGACTTTGCGGTCCGTATTATGTTCACCATAGAGACGGGTCTTGGCTGTTTCAATGTACCAGTCGCAGAAATAGTTCCATGCGAAGTTATAAATAGAGTCTGCTGCTTCACCCAGTTCGTATTTGTCCAGGTTGGCACTGACATAATCTTCCGTGGCTGCCAGACGGTCAAGAATCCATTTATCTGCCAGAGTGAACTGCGTTTTGTCCGGAACGAAATCTTTATCATAATCGTCCAGGTTCATCAGGGTAAACTTGGTAGCATTCCAGATCTTATTGGCGAAATTCCGATTTCCTTCTACCTTTTCATAGTAGAAACGCATATCGTTGCCGGGCGTATTGCCGGTAACCAGGGTGAACCGGAGGGCATCGGCACCGTATTTATCGATGACTTCCAGAGGATCAATGCCGTTTCCAAGGGACTTGCTCATCTTGCGGCCCTGGGAATCGCGGACAAGGCCATGAATGAATACATACTTGAATGGAATTTCATGCATGAATTCCATGGACATGAACATCATGCGGGCTACCCAGAAGAAAATGATATCGTAGCCTGTAACCATGGTGGATGTGGGATACCACTGTTTCAAAACCGGTGTCTGGTCAGGCCAGCCCATGGTGGAGAATGGCCACAGGGCAGAGGAGAACCAGGTATCCAGCACGTCCGGATCCTGATGGATATGTTTGCTGCCGCACTTCGGGCATTCGGTCAGATCCGTGCGGGATGCACTGACAGCGCCGCAGTCATCGCAGTACCATACTGGAATGCGGTGGCCCCACCAGAGCTGACGGGAAATACACCAGTCATGAATGTTTTCCAGCCACTGGATATAAGTCTTGGAAAAACGTTCGGGAACAAATTTCGTCTTTCCGGAAGTCACTGCTTCCATGGCCGGTCCGGCCAGAGGTTTCATCTTTACAAACCACTGTTTCGTAGTCATTGGTTCCACCACCGTCTTGCAGCGGGAGCAGTGACCTACAGCATGCTTCGTTTCTTCAATCTTTACCAGCAGACCGGCCTTCTTGAAATCTTCAATAATGGCTTTTCTGGCTTCATAGCGGTCCATGCCGCTGTATCTGCCGGCCTTTTCATTCATTGTGCCGTCCTTGTTCATGATGACAATGGTGGGCAGGTCATGGCGCTGGCCTACTTCAAAGTCGTTGGGGTCATGGGCCGGTGTAATCTTCACGCAGCCGGTACCATAGTCCATATCTACATAATCATCAGCAATAATGGGGATTTCTCGATCCGTAGTAGGAAGCTTTACCTTCTTACCTACCAGATGAGCATACCGTTTATCTTCGGGATTCACAGCTACAGCTGTATCGCCTGGAATCGTTTCCGGACGGGTCGTAGCAATTTCTATATATCCGTCTTCTCCTACGATAGGATAATTGAAATACCAAAGATGACCCACTTCGTCCTCATGTTCTACTTCGATATCAGAGAGTGCCGTCTGGCAGCGGGGGCACCAGTTAGTAATGCGGAATCCCTGATAGATAAGACCTTTCTCGTAGAGAGAAACAAAAACTTCACGGACAGCCCGGGCGCATACATCGTCCATGGTAAACCGTTCCCGTTTCCAGTCGCAGGAAGAGCCGAGACGGCGAATCTGCAGTCCAATGCGGTTTCCGAATTTTTCCTTCCACTGCCATACTCTTTCCAAAAACTTTTCACGGCCCAGATCGTACTTATTGAGACCTTCCTCGGCAATCTGCTTTTCCACCTTCACCTGGGTGGCAATGCCTGCATGGTCCTTGCCCGGCAGCCAGAGTACGTTGTAGCCCTGCATTCTTTTATAACGAATAAGGATATCCTGCAGTGTATTATCCAGGGCATGACCCATATGCAGCTGGCCTGTTACGTTTGGCGGCGGCAGCACAATGCTGTATGGTTCCTTGGAAGGATCCGGTTCATCATGAAATACATCATGATCCTCCCAGAACTTATACCACTTCTGCTCAATCGCAGCTGGGTCATATTTGCCAAGATCTTCAAAATCTGCCATATTTTTCACTCCTAAAAATAAAAAATCTCCTCCATCCCATAGGACGAAAGAGTGCTTCCGCGGTACCACCTAAATAATCATACATGATCGCTCATTTGCGTATAACGTGCGCCACGGGCATAAGCCGGCTCCGGGGTGACCCGCTGCTTCATCCTTACCGCCTTCCCACCATCGGCAGCTCTCTAAAAATTCATCCGCAGCTTCTTCCCATCTCTGCTTTTACATATGATATGAAATATCATAGCAGGATTCAAAATGAAATGCAAGGGGCGGAAATGAAAAGTAAGGGCCGCAAAGCAGCCCTCATTTTTCAGAAGGTTCGCAGGATTGACAAGCGCTTTGCGTCTACGAGCTGTGGTGTCACCCTCGGAGTGCCACCTAAAAGAGACTGTGAAGAAATGATTTACATTTTTTCACAGCCTCTGATTACGTGATCACCTTCCCGCCTCATATGGTCATTCTAAGCCGCCGGTGAGAAATCCTGATACAACAGTGAACCGACTGGCGGTACATGCCAGCCTAAGATAAATCTCAAAGTTTGATGTCTATCATCTACTCTTGAATCCCCGCTCTTCTCAGAAATTCTTCTTCATTCATAACGGGGATATTCTTTGCTCTTGCTTTTTCCAGCTTGCTCCCTGCATCAGCACCAGCCACCACCAGGGTGGTTTTTCCGGTAATAGAAGACTGGGTATCTCCACCCTGCTGTTTGATAATCTCACTGGCTTCTCTCCTTCCCATGGCAGAGAGTTTACCGGTAAGAACCACCATTTCTCCAGCAAAAGCCTGACCTGCAGGGATTTCCTTGATTTCTTCCATAAGAACACCGGCATCTTTGAGTTTATTAATAACAGCCAGGTTCTTCACATCGTGGAGATAATCATAAAGGCTTGTGGCTATCACTTTACCTATACCTTCAGTTTCCTGAATTTCATCAATGGAAGCGGCAATGATGGCATCCATGGTATGGAAACGGGCGGTGATGAGTTCGGCTCCTTTCGCTCCCAGAAAGCGGACTCCCAGACCGAAGAGAAGTTTGGCAAGGCCTCTTCCCTTGCTGTCCGAAATAGCAGCAGCCAGGTTGGCAGCACTTTTTTCGCCCATACGCTCCATCTGTTCCATATCTTCCTGTTTCAACCGATAGAAGTCACCAGGGTCATTGACCAGACGGGCAGCCAGGAGACTGTCCACCACCGAGGGTCCCATCCCTTCGATGTCCATGGCATCACAGGAAGCAAAGTGAATGAGCTTTTCCCGTACCACGCCGCCGCAGTTGGGATTTGTGCAACGATAAGCGGCTTCTCCTTCGATGCGGTGCACCGGCTCACCGCAGATAGGACAGGTCTTTGGCATTTCAAAGATCTCTTCTTTTCCCGTGCGCTTATTCTTGAGCACTGTGGAGATTTCAGGAATAATTTCCCCTGCCTTGTAAATCATGACATGATCTCCCACCCGAATGTCTTTTTCATGGATAAAATCCATGTTGTGGAGGGTAGCCCGTTTCACGGTAGTGCCCGCCAGATGCACAGGAGTAAGGTCCGCTGACGGAGTGAGAACGCCGGTACGACCCATGGTAACAATGATACGCTCTACCTTGGTTTCCACTTCTTCCGGCGGGTACTTATAAGCCATCGCCCACTTGGGATCTTTCACCGTAGCCCCCAGCTGATTCTGCTGGGCGAAATCGTTCACCTTGATGACCATACCATCGGTGTCATAGCCCAGGTCATGACGCTTGACTTCCCATTCATTGACGCCTTTAATAACGCCTTCGATGGAGTCCCATTTCCGATAATTCGGATTCACCTGAAAATGGAACGCTTCCAGCTGCTTAAGCAGTTCTTCCTGGGAATGAATTTCCAGTCCCTGCATATCCCCCAGTGCATAAGCAAAGAAGGCCAGGTTCCGGGAAGCGGTGACATGGGGATCCAGCTGGCGCAGCGAGCCGGCTGCTGCATTCCGGCAGTTGGCAAAAGGCATGAGCCCTGCTTCATCCCTTTCCTCATTCAGGGTGATGAAGCTTTTTCTGGGCATATACACTTCACCTCTCACTTCCATGTAGGGCGGTGCATTTTCAATGTAAAGAGGAATGGTGTGAATGGTTTTGACGTTGGCCGTCACATCTTCCCCTACTCTGCCGTCGCCTCGGGTAAGTCCCTGAACCAGGCTGCCATTTTCGTAAATAAGATTCATGGAAAGGCCATCAATTTTAAGTTCCGTAATATATTCCACGGAGTTTACACCAAGGCCTTCCTTCACCCTGCGGTCAAAATCCCGAAGTTCATCGGCACCGAAAGCATTGGCCAGGCTCAGCATGGGCTTGCGGAAACGGACTTTTCCAAAATCGTCGGATGCTTTGCCCCCTACCCTCTGGGTAGGAGAATCGGGAGTCACCAGTTCCGGATATTCCTTTTCCAAATCCACCAGCTGACGATAGAGGTGGTCAAATTCATAATCCGTAATTTCCGGAGCATCTTTCACATAGTACAGGTAGCTGTGATGGCGGATTTCCTTCCGGAGTTCCTGCACCTTTTTCCTGATTTCTTCAGTTGCCATAGAAATGCCTCTATTCTTCCTTCCTAATGGGGGCAAAGGTCACCATGAGCTGGCGCACCTTACCCTGAAAATCCACTTTAATCATCATATTCTTGTCTTTTCCCATAACTGCCACCACTTTTCCCTTTCCCCAAAGGTTATGGACAGCGGTATCTCCCACTTTCCAATCATATCGAGCTTTTGTGCCGGCTTTTTTGGGTTTGTTCACCACAGCGGAGTCAGAAAGAGCATAGCGGCTCCTGCTTTCATTGTGCCAGCGGCCGGCACTTTTGATGGTCTCCTGCTTTCTATCGCTGCCCACATGGTCGATAAGGTCAGATGGGATTTCTTCCAGGAAACGGCTGGCCGCATAGGGTTTCATCTGTCCATACATGGTGCGCATATGGGCATTGCAGAGGTAAAGCTCCTTCTTTGCCCTGGTAATGGCCACGAAACAGAGACGACGTTCTTCTTCCAGGCGGGATTCTTCCATAAGGGAGCGGACGCCGGGGAAAATGCCTTCGTCCATGCCAGGCAGAAATACCACAGGGAATTCCAGGCCCTTGGCGCTGTGCATGGTCATTAGAGTGACTTTGTCATCTGTTTCTTCATAGCCGTCCACATCGTTTACCAGAGCCACCTGTTCCAGAAATTCAGCCAATCCTTCTCCCGGATGGGTGGTGGTGAAGTCCTTGGCCACAGAAAGAAGTTCGCCCAGGTTTTCTTCCCTGCTCTGGGCCTGGGGATCATCGCTTTCCTGCAGTTGTACCAAATATTTTGTATCAGTCAGAATTTTCTGAATCAGGTCAAAAATATTCATCTCTGTGGAAGCATTCAGAAAATCAAAGATAAGAGCGCTGAAATTCTGCAGCTTCAGCTGGGCGGAAGCGGAAATGGGAGAACCCTCCAGGGCCATAATGCCTTCAAACATGGACATGTTCCCGCTATTGGCATAGTCCGTCAGCTTCTGCACAGTAGTGGCTCCAATCCCCCGTTTGGGCACATTGATGATGCGGGTAAGGCTGATGTTATCCCTGAAATTATTAATGACCTTGAGATAAGCCATAATATCCCTGATTTCCGCACGGTCATAGAATCTGGTCCCCCCTACCATGGTATAGCCGATGCCCCGCTTCACCAGGGTCTCTTCCAATACACGGGACTGAGCATTCATACGGTAGAGCACTGCCATATTTCCATAAGGCACATGGTCCTCATCATGCTTTTTCTTCATAGTGTTCACAATGAATTCCGCTTCATTGTGTTCATCCATGGCCGTATACCATTGCAGGTGAGCACCGCCCCGCTGCTCGGTCCACAGTTTCTTGGAAGGGCGGTCCGGGTTATTTTCAATCACCGCATTAGCAGCGTCAAGAATGGTCTGCGTGGAGCGATAGTTCTGCTCCAGCTTGATAATCCTGGCCTTTGGATAGTCCGATTTGAAATCCATAATATTTCGAAGATCCGCACCGCGCCAGGAGTAAATACTCTGGTCTGCATCGCCTACAGCGCAGATATTCTGAAGGCTTCCGGCAATGTATTTCGCCATCAGGTACTGCGCGTGGTTCGTATCCTGGTATTCGTCGATAAGGATATAATGGAAACGATCCTGCCAGCGCCTGCGGATGGTTTCATTGGCCAGAAGCGCAGTGGTAATGAAGAGAAGATCGTCGAAATCAAGGGCATTGTTCTGCTTCATATGTTTGTCATAGAGATCATACACATCCGCTGCCTTCTGGTTATAGAAATTTCCTCCTGCCTGACGGCGGAAAGCCTGGGGACTGAGAAGCTGGTTTTTAGCGGTAGAAATACTGCTCTGGATGGACCGGGGCTGAAACTGCTTATCATCCAGATTCAGTTCCTTCAGTACATTCTTCACCAGCTGTTTGGAATCATCAGAATCGTAAATGGTGAATTTATCGGTATAGGGTGGATAATTGTTGATTTCCCGGCGGAGGAAACGGGCGCCGAAGGAATGGAAGGTATACATCCAGATTTTGTCTGCTGCCGGCCCGACCAGACTGTGAACACGATCCCGCATTTCCTTGGCTGCTTTATTGGTAAAAGTAATGGCCAGGATTTCACTGGGGCGGATGCCCAGAGAAAGCATGTAGGCAATCCGGCAGGTCAGAGCCTTCGTTTTACCGGAACCGGCGCCGGCCATAATCAGTACCGGACCCTCTACCTGCTTAACTGCTTCCAGCTGGCGGTCATTTAATGTATGTAAAAAATCTGTCATTCTTGCTCCTTTGTTTGTTAGTAACAGTGGGTTAGTGGGCTGGCGGGCCTATGCAAAGCCCCGATAAAAAGAAAAACTCATATATGACAGAGTCATGTATGAGTTCTTCCTCCGCAAATCACCGGCAGCATACCGGTAATTCCAGGATTTTATTATTCTCCATATACCTTCAGGAGGAACGGAGCCACCTGTTTTTTACGGGACATGACTTTCGGCAGGTAAATCATACCATTTTCTGCCTTCTTGCCAAATGCCTTTTCAGCAGCATCTTTGGCACCTTCTGTGAACCAGAGATAGGTATCTTCTGTCAGAATATTGGTTACCATAAGATAGGAAGCTTCGTATTTCTTTTCTGCCTTGGTATCTTCCAGGGCTTTCATAATATCTGCTTTCTTTGCGTTAATCGGTTCTACATCCATAACGGAAATCTGTCCGCAGGAGAAGGTCTTTCCGCCTGCTTCAAACTCCTTGGTGTCGTTGTGAGCCAGTTTTTCAGCCGGATAGTCAGAAATATCAGCGCCGGCCTTCAGCATGTCCATGCCGTACTTTTCATAGTCTACGCCGGCAATTTCAGCCAGTTCCTTCACTGCTTTCTTATCTTCTTCCGTGCAGGTAGGAGAACGGAAGAGAACCGTATCAGAAATAATGGCAGAGAGCATCATACCTGCCACTTCTTTGGACGGTTTTACGCCGTTCTGTTTATAGAGTCCGTAAATAACAGTATTCACACAGCCTACCGGACGAATAAGGATAAAGATAGGGCTCTCCGTTTCAAAATCACCCAGGCGGTGATGATCGATGAGTTCCAGTACATCTGCATCTTTAATGCCGTCTACGCACTGTTTGGATTCATTGTGGTCTACCAGAATGATTTTTGTCTTTTCGTCGGATTCGCTCTTTCTTGCCACGCTGGTCAGAAGAACCGGTGCTTCTACCTTGAAATAGTCAAGGGCGAATTTCGTTTCCTTATTCGGTTCCCCTGCTCTGGCTGCTACCGCATCCATTCCCAGCTGTCTTTTCAGATAGGAATAGGAAATAGCAGCGGCAATGCTGTCAGTATCCGGGGATTTATGTCCTGTTACATATACTTTGCTCATTCTATCGCTCCTTTAAACCAATGATGAATGGGTTCATAATCACTTTCCCCATTATACCATGAAGAGACAAAGGGGGCAAAGATTCTCCCGTTCGAAGTAAGCTCTGCGTTGAAGGTTCTGAAAATGCAGCGAAGAAAAGTTTGAAATCTTCCCACTGGCTTTCAGGCGATAAGTCCTATAGGCGGCAGCCGCCTTCTTTTACTCACGCAGCGCAGAAATCCCCGGCACCAGGCCGGGGATTCTGCGTTTATTTTCAGCTTATTCAAACCGTTTCATTCTATGAGAAAGAGCACTGCTTCCGTAGAAGGAATCGGCGTCCAGATCTTCTTCAATACGGAGAAGCTGGTTATACTTGGCCACTCTTTCTGTACGTCCTGGAGCACCGGTCTTAATCTGGCCGGCATTGAGAGCCACGGCTACATCAGCAATGGTGGTGTCGGCAGTTTCGCCGGAGCGATGGGAAATCACCGCAGTGTATCCGCAGCGCTGAGCCATCTGCACAGCTTCAAAGGTTTCAGTCAGGGTGCCGATCTGGTTCAGCTTGATGAGAATAGAGTTGGCCACGCCCAGATGAATGCCTTTGGAGAGGCGTTTGGTATTGGTGACAAAGAGGTCATCTCCTACCAGCTGTACTTTTTTACCCAGAGCGTCTGTGAGTTTCTTCCAGCCATCCCAGTCCTCTTCTCCCAGGCCGTCTTCAATGGAAATAATAGGATATTCATCAATGAGCTTTTCGTAGAATGCAATCATTTCATCAGCCGTTTTGGCGGTATGGTCTCCTGCCAGGTGGTAGAGGCCATCGTCGCCAAGAAGTTCAGAAGCTGCTACATCAGTAGCAAGAACCACATCTTTACCTGCGGTATAGCCTGCTTTTTCAATAGCTTCGCAGATCACTTCCATGGCTGCTTCATTGGAGGGAAGGTCTGGTGCATAACCGCCTTCGTCACCTACGGCAGTGGACAGTCCCTTCTTCTTCAGCACATCTTTCAGGGCATGATAGATTTCAGCGCACATGCGCAGACCTTCGTGGAAGCTGGGAGCACCGACAGGCATAATCATGCTTTCCTGGATGTCCACATTGTTGTCTGCATGAGCACCACCGTTCATGATATTCATCATAGGTACCGGCAGGTTATGGGCATTCACGCCGCCCAGATACTGGTACAGCGGAAGACCGGCAGAAGCAGCTGCTGCATGAGCCGCAGCCAGGGATACACCCAGAATGGCATTGGCCCCAAGGCGGCTCTTGTTTTCCGTACCGTCCAGATTGATGAGGATGTGGTCAAGGCCTCTCTGGTCGCTGGCATCCCAGCCGAGCACGGCATCAGCGATTTCGCTGTTTACATTGTTTACCGCCTTCAGGACTCCTTTACCGTTGTACCGGCTTTTGTCGCCATCTCTAAGTTCAGTAGCCTCAAACATGCCGGTAGATGCACCGGAGGGAACGGCGGCCCTGGCAAAGGTGCCGTCTTCCAATGTCATTTCTACTTCTACTGTGGGATTTCCCCTGGAATCCAAAATTTCTCTTGCGTGCAAATCAGTAATTGCTGCCATGCTTTATTCCTCCTGTAATTTTTTCAGTATGGTTATCAGGCTTTATTATAAATATCAATCATTGTGTCCGGCTTCAGGCTGGCGCCGCCAATCAAGGCACCGTCAATATTTTTCTGCTTCACGAAATAAGAAATATTATCTCCATTCACAGAACCGCCATAAAGGATACGGACCTCATCAGCTGCTTTCTTTCCTGCCGCCTCTTTCACGGTTTTACGAATAAAGGATGCGATTTCTTCCGCATCTTTGGGAGTAGCAGCCTGACCGGAGCCGATGGCCCAGATAGGTTCATAGGCAATGACCATTTTAGCTGTTTCCTCTTTGGAAAGTGCAAAAAGAGCTGTCCTGATTTCGCTTCCAATTCGTTCCTCCGTCTGGCCTTCCTTTCTTTCTTCTTCCGTTTCCCCTACACAGAGGATAGGAATCATGTCATTTTCCAGCACCGCTTTAACCTTACGGGCCACAAATTCATCACTCTCACCAAGAATCTGCCGCCGTTCGGAATGGCCGCAGATAACATAACTGCAGCCCAGATCCTTCAGCATAGGTGCCGAGATTTCTCCTGTAAATGCTCCCTTTTCTTCAGGATACACATTCTGGGCCCCCCAACGAATGGAGGAGCGGTCCAAAAAGAAACGGGCTATGGGAATATCAGTAAAGGGAGGACAGAAAAGAAGCTCGGTCCCTTCCTTTTTCTGTATTTTGAAGGCTTTGAAAAATTTCTCAGCTTCTGTTACTGTGAGATTCATTTTCCAGTTGCCTGCAATCAGGGTTTTACGCAAACAGAATCACTCCTTATCCGCCAGTACTGCCACGCCGGGAAGGACCATGCCTTCCAGCATTTCCAGGGAGGCGCCGCCGCCGGTGGATACATGGGAGAACTTGTCTTCAATGCCCAGCTGGTCCACAACGGATGCAGACTCGCCTCCGCCGATGACGGTGGTGGCATCAAGGTCTGCCATAGCTTCTGCAATGGCAAAGGTGCCTTTAGCAAAGGGTTTCATTTCAAATACACCCATGGGACCGTTCCATACCACGGTTTTCATTTTCTTCAGTGTTTCCACATAAAGTTCAATCGTCTTAGGACCGATATCCAGTGCCATCCAGGGGCTCTTGAATTCCGATGCCGAAAGGACTTTTGTCTTCGCTTTTTCAGAGAAGGAATCTCCAGCCATAAAGTCCACAGGGAGCATGATTTCGGAACCCATTTCATGAGCCTTTTTCATCAGATTTCTGGCCAAATCGAAACGATCCCTGTCCTGAAGGGACTGGCCCATGTCATATCCCTGGGCAGCCACAAATGTATTAGCCATGCCGCCGCCGATGAGGATGACATCAGCCTTTTCCATGAGGTTGGCAATAACCTGGATTTTATCACTGATTTTGGCCCCGCCGATAATGGCTGCAAAAGGTCTTTCCGGATGTTCGATGACGCCATCAAGAAAATCAATTTCCTTCTTTAATAAAAGGCCGGACACCATGGGCATCAGCCTGCCCACCCCTACCACAGAGGCATGGGTACGGTGAGATACGCCGAAAGCATCGTTCACTGCCAGGCTGCAGCCGTCAGCAAGGGCTTTGGCAAATTCGGGATCATTCTTTTCTTCTTCCTTATGGAAACGAAGATTTTCAAGAAGAAGCACCTGTCCCGGTTTAAGGCTTTTCTTCATGGCAGAGGCCTTGTCCCCTATGCAGTCATCAGCAAAGAGTACTTCCTGGTGAAGAAGTTCGGACAGCCGCTTGGCACAGGGAGAAAGAGACAGCTCTTTGACCACGGCTCCCTTGGGACGCCCCATATGACTTGCCAGTACCACGGCAGCCCCCTGGTCCAGGAGGTAGCGGATGGTAGGAATGGTAGCCCGTATCCGGCGGTCATCAAGGATATGACCTTCCTTATCATGGGGCACATTATAGTCCACACGGACATACACTGTTTTTCCTTCCGGTTTCAAATCATATACGGTCTGCTTGTTCATAATCAAAGTCCTTTCGATGCTATATACTTAACAAGGTCAATGATTCTCATGGAGTATCCCCATTCATTGTCATACCAGGCAATTACCTTCACCAGATTGCCTTCCATAACCATGGTGAGGAGGCTGTCTACGGTGGAGCTGACATCGGTGGTAAGGAAATCACTGGAAACCAACGGTTCATCGGTGTAGGCCAGAATGCCCTTCAGTTCTCCTTCCGATGCTTCTTTCAAAGCTGCATTCACTTCTTCTTTCGTTACATTCTTTGAAAGTTCTACCACCAGGTCTACCAGGGATACATCGGGTGTTGGTACGCGGATAGCCAGACCGTTCAGCTTGCCTTTCAGTTCAGGAATAACAATGCCGATGGCTTTGGCTGCGCCGGTGGAGGTAGGAATGATGTTTTCCGCTGCCGCCCTGCCTCTTCTGGGATCCTTCTTATGGGCCTTTTCCAGAATAGCCTGGTCATTGGTGTAGGAATGAACAGTAGTCATAAGTCCCCGTTTGATATGGAACTTTTCATGAAGCACCTTCACCACCGGTGCCAGGCAGTTGGTCGTGCAGGATGCATTGGAAATGATATTGTCTTTTTCCGGATCATAGGTATTTTCATTGACGCCCATGACGATGGTGGCATCGTCATCTTTGCCGGGAGCCGTAATGATAACTTTCTTGACTGTTCCTCTGATATGTTTGCCAGCGCTGACCTTGTCCTTCAGCTTGCCCGTGGATTCAACTACGATTTCAACGCCATAAGCGCTCCAGTCCAGATGTTCCGGATCTCTGTCATGGAATACATGAACCCGTTTTCCTTCAATAATCAGGTCATCACCATCAATTTCCACCTTCTTGCCCAGGCGTCCATGGACGGAATCATACTTCAGAAGATAAGCCGCAGTTTCTACACCGCTGGGGTTATTGATGGCCACCACGTCCAGGTCATCCCTGTCCAGCATGCCGCGGAATACCAGTCTGCCGATTCTGCCAAATCCGTTAATACCAATCTTTGTCATAATGTTAGTACCCTCCTGTGATTGACTTGGAACGCCGTTTCTATAAAGAGAAGCCGGCGCTGCCTTGTATGATTGTTTTACCTGCACCTTCATCAGTAATCAAGGTTCCCCGTATGCCGGCTCTGGCCATGGCAAGAATTGCGGGGCCTTTGTGACTGCCCCCGGCTGCAACTAAGACATGGGGAATAGAGGAAATATCTTCCCTGGAAATCCCGGCATTGTAGAGCCGATAGAGAATCTTCCCGTGAATATCCGCATAGAGGCCAAGAGCTTCGCCCACTGCTTTTTCCTTGATCAGCCGACGCCTTACATCTTCCGGAATCTCCAGCCACTTGGACTGATCCTCCGGCTCATCCACCCCTGTCACCAGGATATCCGTTCTGGAAAGGAGCCTGTCGATTTCTCTGAACTGGGGCAGTTCCTTCTTTACCCGAAGGAAAAGCTCGGGACTTAACCCGTCCGGTATATGGATGATATGATACTCACCGCCCAGTTTTTCCGCCATACGGGCTGCCACAAAATTGGGCAAATATTCCACCCGGTTGCCAAAACCACCGCGGGCAGGAACCACATCCACCTTCATGTGAAGGGACGGCAGGGCTTCCGCCATACCTGCCATAATCGGACCTCCGCCTACGGCGATAACAAAATTATCCCGGAGAAGACGAAGCAGTACAAAGGCCGCTTCCTGGCTGATTTCATTTTTCACAGCCGGTGTATCATCCAAATCCCCTCTCACCACAATCACCTTCTCCATGGAAAGAATCTTCTGCAGTTTATTTTCCATGTCCGAAAGAGATGGACTTTTCTGGAAATAAGGAGCCAGCGGCTCAATCAGTGATTCTCCCTTGGTGGTGAGACTCATGCCCGAAGGACGAGAAAAAAGAAGACCTGACTCTTCCATTTTTTCAATGTGCTTACGGACCGTGTTTTCAGAAAGCTTCGTCTGCATGGCGAGAAGATGCCTTCCCACCGGCCCGTTGTCGTGAATCTGCCGAAGAATCTCATACCGCTCCTGAGCCTCTGCCATCATTTCCGGCAGGAAGAGCATCATCAAAGAATCTTCTTTCAACCATATCACTTCCATCCATTAAAAAGTGCGGAATCATGCCAAGTCTTACCTTTTACAGTATATCACGCCGTCATTAATACTACAACATCTATGTAAAAATATAGTAATACGTATACTCTACATCTTAAAAGTATACCAATTAATTTACTGCCTTCCAATTTGCTTTTTCCTGAAACCATGAAAATTCCTTAAATTACGGGCTGAAAAAAACAGGAAAATACTCTTTCCATAAATTCATACCATGAAGTCATAATGTTCTTAAGTTCAATAACTTTTCAGTATGAATTTTTTCCGAAAAAGATAAAATTTTTTTCTCATAAAAGCCATGCCCTCCACAGAAAAAATGGATATAATAAGGGCAGAACCATAACTATTTCAAAATAAGGGAGGAATCATTATGCCGTGGAAAACAAAACTGACAAAACTCTTATCCATTGATTATCCGATTATCCAGGGAGGCATGGCCTATATTTCCGATGGCCTCCTGGCTGCTGCCATGGCCCATGCAGGCTGTGCGGGAGTCATCGGTTCCGGCGGTTTCACCACCGACGAAGTGCGGGACAATATCCGCCGGGCTAAAGATATTCTGGGACCCAGAGGAATCTTCGGCGTGAACCTTATGCTCCAGGCTCCCAATAAAGACGACGTGGCCCAGATTATTTGTGATGAAAAGGTACCCTTCGTCACATTAGGTGCTGGAAACCCTCTGCCCTGGTTTGACGATCTTCACCATGCCGGTGTGAAATGCATTCCTGTAGTGCCTAATGTGAAACTGGCCAAAAGAGTACAGGATGCCGGTGCTGACGCCCTGGTGGTGGAAGGTATGGAAGCCGGCGGTCACGACGGCAAACTCACCCTCATGGCCCTCCTGGAAAACGTACTTCCAGATATTGAAATTCCCGTCATCGCTGCCGGTGGCATTGTAGACGGAAGAGGCATTGCTGCCGCCCTCGTTATGGGTGCCTCCGGCGTACAGATGGGCACCCGTTTCCTTCTGGCAGAAGAATGCCGTCTGCATCCCAAGGCAAAAGAAGCGATTATCAAAGCCCAGGACACGGACTCCACAGTCACCGGATTCACCACCGGTGACAGCGTACGAGGACTCAAAAACGCTTTCTCTGAAAAATACCTGAAAGCAGAATACAGCGGCGCTCCACTGGAAGAGCTCATTTCCCTGGCCGTCGGCACCACCAGAAAAGGAGCCGTGGAAGGGGATACGGAAAACGGCTACGTTCTGGCCGGCATGTCCCTTACCCACCTCACCAGAATCCAGCCGGTGGAAGAAATTGTGGAAGAACTGGTTTCCGAGACAGAAAGAACACTGGCCGGAGCAGGGAAACTGATTTAAGTTTTATGCCTTATGAGCCCAGAAAATTCAGATTGTGAGAAACCGAGAGTTTTCCCAGCCCGAGAGGAAAACTCTCGGTTTCTCATACTAGGGAAGCGCTGATTAATTCATAGAGTTTTCTTTTATAAGAATTTTTATGCACTGTTTCGTCATGGGCTTCCTTAAATAGCTCGCTATTCGCGTCAGCCCATTCCTCGCATTGCATAAAAATTCAAGAATAAAAGCAAACAATGATTTAATCAGCGCTTCCCTAGTGCTCTGCATTTTTAGGCCACCAGCTTTCCCCTGCAGCGCAATATTTGATTTTCCCCCTGAACCCTATTTTGATTAAAATACTTTCTGCTATCCATGCTGGACACACAAAAAGGGGCTGTGAAGAAATGATTTACATTTTTTCACAGCCCTTTTCCTATTTCCTATGATAGGCAGGGAAACTCTGATTGATTCATGAGTTTTTCTTTAATAAAAAAACAGACAATCCCTGCATCAGCGTTTCTTTTAAATTTTAAAGCTCAGTTTTTCTACAGCTGCTGCCAGTTTCGGTCCAATTTTCGGCACGCCCTGTACGTCTTCCGGTTTTACAGCCCGGATGACCACAATAGCTGTCAAGTAAACCACTCCGCCTACACAGATAGCCGCTAATGTGGCAAGGGTGTTGCTATGGATGATGCCGAAAGCGCCATGGTAAGCTCCCAAAACGGCAGCGCCCATAATGCCGGCAGCGATGAACAGTTTCACCGTGTGAAGCATATCCATGGTATATCTTCTGTATTTGTAGAGGAAGATAAGATTCAGCACTGCTGCCACGCCAAAGTCAGCGTTAGTGGCCCAGGCTGCCCCAAGCACACCCCAAGCGGGAAGGGCGGTAAGATTCCAGGAAAGAAGTACCTTTACTGATGCGGAAATGACCATATTAATGAAGGGAATGGCAGTTTTGCCCATGCCCTGCAGAACACCGGTAGTAACCTGCTGCACTCCCAGAAGGAATACGCCAAAACTCATGACTGCAATGCAGGGGCCCGCATCAGGTGTCGCATAAAGCATGGCAGAAATCGGGGTGGCAATGACGCACATGCCCACGAAAGCAGGAATCGTAATGAGATTGGCCAGCCGCATGGCGGTATCGGTCCTCTTCATCACTACATCTCCCCGTTTCTGAGCAATCGCTTCAGAAATGACAGGCACCAGGCTGGCCGCCAGGGAAGCGGTCACAATGGTAGGCATATTCACGAGGGCCGTAGCCATGCCGGTGAGATAGCCGAAGAGAGTCGTCGCTTCTTCCACCGCAAATCCTGCCACTTCCAAACGTCGGGGCACAATGAAAAGGTCGATGTTGGATACGATGGGCAGCATAATATTAGCCAGTGAAACGGGGATGGCCAGCACAAGAAGTCTTTTGATAATGTGGAGGGCACTTTGCGGTTTAATGGAAGGATCCTGCTCTGAAGCCAGTTCTTTTCGCCAGCCCCGGGTCATATAATAGAAACCGATAAGGACCACAATGCCCATGAAAGCACCGGGAGCCGCCCCCAGCGTAGCACCGGCAGCACCGAATTCAAGGCCGTAAGGCAGAAGGATGACAGCAAAGGCAATCATGGTCACCACCCGCACCACCTGCTCCAGAATCTGGGATACTGCCGTAGGCGTCATAAGCTGGAGACCCTGGAAATAGCCGCGCAGCGTTGCCAGAAGGGTGGCGCAGAAAACAGCCGGAGAAAGAGCAAGAAGAGACCAATAGGCACGGGGATCGCGAACGATGCCCGTATCCACCAGCCACTGAGCGCCAAAGAAAAGAAGGACACTGAAAAAGAGCCCTGTCAGCACCAAAGCTGCCATGGAAATACGAAATACTTTCTGTCCGCCGTGATAATCGTTTAACGCATTTCTCTCTGCCACCATGATGGAAATAGCTACCGGAAGACCGGCAGAGGATACGGAAAGACAGAGGAGATAAATCGGATAGGCCATCTGGTATAGGCCGATGCCCTCCCCGCCCAGAAGACGGGACAGATAGATACGACTGAACGCACCGATAAATTTAACAATAATACCGGCTACTGTCAGAATCAGGGCACCCTGGATAAATGAATTTTTACGCATTTTTCACCTGTTTCAATAGGAAATAGATTCACAACTCATATAGTCATATCAGATTTCAGAAAAATTGTAAAGCATTATGGCTGATTTTTATCTGAACCAGTCCAGAAGGATGGGAAAATGAGGAGCGTTGAAAGGGCCGTGACCGCCGCTTTGAAGGTGTTGTTTTATAGTCACCGCTGCCTTCCTTTCCTCTCCAACCAGAATACAAAAACAGGAAGAGGATTTCGGCCCCGTCATCTTTGAGATGACCGATAATAAATATCAGCCGATGGAAAGGAACCGACTTAGGGAAGCACTGATTAATTCATAGAGTTTTCTTTTATAAGAATTTTTATGCACTGTTTCGTCATGGGCTTCCTTAAATAGCTCGCTATTCGCGTCAGCCCATTCCTCGCATTGCATAAAAATTCAAGAATAAAAGCAAACAATGATTTAATCAGCGCTTCCCTAGGCGGTCAGCAGCAGAAGGAAAATATATTTCCACCGTCAAAACTCTACTCGCCCTTTACTTCTTTATACATTTCATCCATGAATTGGGCCATCCATTTCATTTCGTCTCCGGTAATGGCTTTTTTATTAATATTCATTTTGGCCATATGGCCGGGAAGGAGGCGGATGTAGGGAAGCATAGTCCTTGGGAGTTTCATGGGGTTCCAGCCCCGCATGGGTTCTTCGTCAGCCCAGGTAATGACGAAGGAAGCACCGCTGTCCATAATGCTTCCGATTCCAAGCTGCCTTGCCTTGACGCGGATACGGGAAATATGGAACAGTTTTTCCACTGGCCTGGTAGGAGTACCGAAGCGGTCCACCACTTCATCAATCAGGTCAGAAAGGGCCTTATCATTTTCTACAGCCGCCAGGCGGCGATAAATTTCCATTTTCTGCTCTTCATTGGAAATATAGCTTTCATCCAGATAGGCATCCTGGCGAAATTCGATAGTGGTATTAGGCAGTTTTTTAGGCAGGGGCCTGTTTTCCCTTTTGGCCCTGAGCCTTTCCACTGCCTCCTCCAGCATGGTGCAGTAGGTGGCAAAACCGACGCTGGCAATGTTTCCATGCTGAGCCGCGCCTAGAAGATTTCCGGCGCCCCGGATTTCCAAATCCCGCATGGCCACTTTGAAGCCGCTGCCCAATTCCGTAAATTCACGGATGGTATCCAGCCTTTTTTCCGCCACTTCAGAAAGGACTTTGCCTTTCCGATAGAAAAACCAGGCCCGGGCGATTTTTTCAGAGCGGCCTACTCTTCCCCTCATCTGATAAATCTGGGAAAGTCCCATGCGGTCTGCATCATATACCAGCATGGTATTGGCATTAGGCTGGTCAAGTCCGTTTTCAATGAGGGTGGTACAGAGAAGCACATCGTATTTTTCATCATAGAAATCAAGCATCACCTTTTCCAGCTGTCTGCCTTCCATGCGGCCATAGGCAACGCCGATAGTCACATTTTCAGGAAGGATGCTGCGGAGATGGTCCAGCATGGCAGGCATGGATTCTATGCGGTTATACACAAAATAGGCCTGTCCGCCCCTTTCCTTTTCGCGAAGGATGGCATCTCTTACAATGGTATCATCATACTCCGTCACATAGGTCTGGATCGCATGGCGGTTGGAAGGAGGTGTAGTAATAGTGACCATGTCCCTCACGCCGGTAAGACTCATATGGAGAGTGCGGGGAATAGGCGTAGCCGACAGGGTGAGCACATCGATTCCGCTGGACCAGGATTTCCATTTTTCCTTCTGTACTACGCCGAAGCGCTGCTCTTCATCCACCACCAGAAGCCCCAGTTTCCTGCACTCTACCTTCTTATTGAGTACCGCATGGGTGCCGATAACCACATCAATATCGCCGTCCTTTAAACGGCGCAGGATTTCTTTTTTCTCTTTCAGCGTGGTAAACCGGTTCAGGAGAGCCACATTCACGCCAAAGCTGTCCATACGGTCTTTGAAATTTTTGTAATGCTGCTGGGATAGTACCGTGGTAGGGCAGAGCACCATGGCCTGATAGCCGCTCATGACACATTTAAAAACCGCCCGCATGGCCACTTCCGTTTTGCCGAAACCTACGTCGCCGCAAAGGAGCATATCCATGGGCACCGGCCTTTCCATGGCCTGTTTGATACCGTCAATGGCTGTGAGCTGGTCCTCCGTTTCCACGAAGGGAAAGGTATCTTCAAATTCCCGCTGCTCCGGACCGTCTTTGGCAAAGGCAATACCTTTGGTGATTTCCCGTTTGGCATAAATATCAAGAAGCCTTTCTGCCAGCTCCTCAATGGATTTTCTGGCCTTGGAGCGGATTTTTTCCCAATGAGCTTCTCCCATCTTGTTCAATACCGGAGTACCGCCCTCAGGGCCTATGTATTTTTCCAGAGTTGAAATCTTTTCCACCGGCAGGTAAAGCTTATCATTTCCTGCATACTGGATGGCAATATAGTCCCGGTGCACGCCGGAAAGCTCAATGGTCTTAAGCCCCAGATATTTGCCGATACCGTGCACGTCCTGTACCACATAGTCTCCAGGGTTTAAGTCGGAGAAGTATCGAATCTGTCGTCCTTTGCCAGCGCCTTTCACCCGGCGGATTTTCTGTTTTCCCAGTATATCGCCGGCAGTCAGAAGAGCCAGTTTTTCCGGGGCCATTTCATAACCCCCGGAAAGAACGCCATGCACCAGGCAGACGCTGGAAGAGGTCATATCCGAAGAAAGAGGGATTTCATATTCTTTAAGGATTTCCTTTAACTCCTCTTCTTCCGAAGCCCGGGGAACCACGAGAAGAACCTTCCATTCTTTCTTCAGGAGAGATTTTAAATCTTCAATAAAAATGGGAATCTGCCGCTGATAGTTGGTCATGGACTGGCCCTGCCAGCCGAAGATAACCGGCTGGAAAGCAGTGAGAGAACGGTTCAGCAGGGAGAAAATAATTTCCCTGTTTCCCTTCCGCCCCCTTCGCACCATGTCATTCCAGGGAAAGGCCTTTCCTCTGTTTTCCTTTTCTTCCTTGAAATAACGATTCAGATTTTCCTCGGACCGCTGGGGTTCGTCGTAAAGGATAAGTCCCCCATCCAAATAATCAAAAAGGATGCTCTTTTTTTCTTCTTTAAGAGACAGAGGCAGCACCATAGCCTTTTCTAAGCGTTCCATGGATCGCTGGCTGTCCTCATCAAAGGAACGAATGCTGTCGATTTCATCGCCAAAAAATTCAATACGCAGGGGATGGGCTTCGCTGATGGGGAAAATATCCACAATATCACCGCGTACCGCAAAATGGCCGCATCTTTCGACCTGCCCCACTCGTTCATAACCGGCGGAAACCAGTTTTTCCAGAAGATCCTCTCTTCCCCATTCCTCGCCCAGGGTAAAGGTAAGGGCATGGTCTTTCAGCAGCTGAGGAGAAACGATTTTCTGGGCAGCCTCTATGGAAGTTGCCAGAATCACAGTCTTCTTCTTCTCCATGAGAAGGGAAAGAGACTGCATACGGTCCCTGAGCCGCTCGGTTCCCGTAAAAGTGACATGAAAACTGGCCTCCTCCACGAGAGGAAAAGGATGTACATCGTAATCGGGAGCAAAGAAAGCCAGATCCTCTTCCCAGCGGAAAATGTCTTTCTGGTCAGGTACGATAATCACAGCCCTGTCACAGTTCTTCAGAAGAGCCGCTGCGGCCAGTGCTTTCTGGGACCCGGAAATCCCTGTCATCATGAGGGGTTTTCCTTTTTCGTCCGGAGGACATAGACCCATCAGCCTTTCCCTCGTACCTTCTGCCAGCAGTGGGCCGGTGGTACGGTCTAAGGGAAAAGGATTCCTGCCATCCCTTAATGCCGCCTTCACACCGGACAAGGAAGATGCTTTTTCCTGTTCATTCATTTGCTCATCTCCTTTCCTTCTTTGTCGAGCTTCACCAGGTCCTTATATCCATCAAGAGATTCAATGCGGTGATGAATGGTTTCATGGTCATAAACGAAATCCGGCAGGATTTCCTCGAGCGGAACCAGCACAAAAGGCCGCTCCCAGAAATAGGGATGCGGCAGGCGGAGAAAATCGGTTTCGCTTCTTACACAGTCACTGTATATAAGATCCAGATCCAGGCTGCGGGGGCCCCAGTGAATATCCCGTTTCCGTCCGAATTCTTTTTCTATTTTAAGGAAAAGCGTCATGAGCTCTTCCGCTGTTCCCTCCCATGCCACCAGTGCTGCTGCATTAATGAAATCAGGCTGGTCCGTCTTTCCCCAGGGTTTGGTTCTGTAAAAGGAAGAAGCCTTCAGAATGTAGACATTTTCCTCTCCCAGCCTTTTGAATGCGCTTTGTAATATACCCAGGGAATCTCCCATATTGGAGCCCAGGGCCATAATATATGTATTCATGTGTCTCAATGATGCAGGATATCCTGCAGACTCATCATTTCCTTTCTTTGCAAAGAGTGACAGAAACATCATCCAGGATGCCGGGAATAGGAGAGCCCGGCTTGTGGACAGTCGTTATCACTTTTGTCACCGGCGGGAAATTTTCCATAATATCAGTATTGATAACGCCTGCCAGTCTTTCCAGCAGTTTATAGGGGCCTCCTTCAGCCCTCTTTTTCACTATTTCATATACGGCCACATAATTGACAGAATCTTCCAGGGCATCTGTTTCTCCTACCCTGGACAAATCCAGATCCATTTCCACATCAATGTAAAAACGCTGGCCCAGCTTTGTTTCTTCCGGTTCATCGCCATGATACCCGAAAAAAGCCATACCTTTAAGGTCAATATGATCCATAGGGCTCTCCTTTTCCCTGAAAAAGACGGAGCGCATCCCATACCGCAAGTTCCCGGGCTGTGGTTTTTACATCGTGAACTCTGTAAATGGAGCAGCCTTTTTCAGCGCCCCAGAGATTCACTGCCGCCGTACCTTCATCCCGTTCATCGGCATCGGTACCAAGGATGGTGCCAATAAATCGTTTACGGCTTACACCAAGAAGCCAGGGGCAGGGGAAAGCCAGAGTAAGCTCATCAAGCCTCTTGAGGATTTCCATATTCTGCTCCGCATTCTTTCCAAAGCCGATGCCCGGATCCAGGATAATGTTCTCTGCCCTGACGCCGGCGGAAAGGGCAATCTCAATGGATTTATCGAAGAAGTGCTTCAAATCATCCATCATATCCTTTCCGTAGACTTCCGTTTCCTGGTTATGCATGAGAATCACAGGAACATCAAAAGCGGCGGCGGTTTTAGCCATACTGCCGTCATCATACTGAAATCCCCAGATATCATTGACTATATGAGCTCCTGCCTTGAGAGCAGTTTCCATGGTTTCATAATGATAGGAATCAACGGATACAGGAACCATACTCACCTTCAGCACATCAGGAAGAAATTGCATGAGACGCTTTGTCTCCTCTTCCGGTGTAAGCGCCACATGGCCCGGTCTGGTAGATTCTGCCCCCACATCAATCAGATGAGCTCCGTCTTTAATCATATCGGTGGCATGGGAAACGGCCAGGGTGCTGGAATTCCATTTTCCCCCATCGGAAAAAGAATCAGGCGTTACATTGAGGATTCCCATAACCAGGGACCTTTCACCTAATTCCAGCTTCTTTCCATCTTTCCATTCATATAGACGATGCTGTCTTTTCATGTCCATCCCCCTTAAGGAAAAATCATTTCATACCATTATAGCACGGACAGGAAGCTCCTGAAAATTTCAACAAAAAAAGCGGTATCCACCGCCTTCTTTGTGCAAGACCGCCATTGAGGAGTATGACGAATCCGCAGTCAGATTGATAATCAGGGAAATAATCATCAATGAGACCGGACAGATAAACCCGTCCCATGGCATTTCCTCCATGTAACCCTATTATACAAAATTTTTCACAAAAATCCAATAGGTTTAAAATTTTTTAATACCGGGCATGGAGCTCCTGACTGCCTCATTTCCGCTTTCATGCTTGAATTTGTGCCATGCAAAGAACGGAACAGAAACCGGGCGGCCATTACGGAAGCACTGATTAATTCATAGAGTTTTCTTTTATAAGAATTTTTATGCACTGTTTCGTCATGGGCTTCCTTAAATAGCTCGCTATTCGCGTCAGCCCATTCCTCGCATTGCATAAAAATTCAAGAATAAAAGCAAACAATGATTTAATCAGCGCTTCCTTAGGAAAATCCCATGGCCGGCAGCATATAAAGAATCTGATAAAAGCAGACTCCATAAATGAAACCATGCCCTTCACTGATTCTTCACTGCCCTTCCGTCTGACAGGGAAAAACAGGGCTCTTAGGCCGCTGATTCCGGTAATGATAAAAAATCTTCAGTAACGGGTAATGATTTTCTGCAGCAGCGGTACCGTTCCGGCAGAGGCATCAAGCACTTCCTCCAGGTGATCAAAGATTTCTTTCCAGTACACCAGCTCTGCTGCTTTAGTTTCAGATCCATACAGCTTTTTCATCATCCTGCGAAAGCAGTCATCCCCTCTTTCTTCGAAAGTATAAATCCGACGGCAGCGAGCTTCCATTTTCATGAAGTTTTCCGAGACATCAGTAGTGTAATCCATGATTTTCTTCAGCTCTGAAAGGGATGCTGCCGACAGGCGGGCCATAAGGGTGAGTTCCTCCGGTGTTTCTCCCACCATGGCCATATCCAGCTGGCCCAGAATGCTTTTGGAAATATCTACTATATGATACATCCGTTCAATAAGCCCCCTCGCGTTATCCAGCTGGGAAGGATCCTTGTAGGCCTTATACATCCGCTCCATCAGAAGGCCGTAGGATTCTCTGCATTTCATCTTGATATCGGAGCACTCTTTATAGCTTTCGGAAACTGCCATGCGGCCTTCTGCCGTTTCTTCCAAAAGAAATCCGACTCTGCCGGTAAAGCCGGCAAAATCACGAAGGTTTTCAAAAAACTTATCTTCTTTACTCATCTGTGTCTCCATATATGAAAATAGAAAAAGGCAAAACCATGAACCAGAGGATTCATGGTTTTACTTCTATGCCTTTTATTATAAATCTATCGTTTCTCCGGGGTGGACAATCATAACATCAAGCCCTTCCTCTGCCGCCTTTGTCTTGAAAGCGTCCACGTTCTGTGAAATCACAGGCCATGTATTGTAATGGAGGGGTATCACATGTTTTGCCTTCAGGAATTTTCCCGCCAGAATGGCATCGTCCGGTCCCATGGTGTAGTTATCGCCAATAGGCAGAATAGCATAGTCAATATCATAGAGCTCGCCAAAGAGTTTCATATCGCCGAAAAGGGCAGTATCTCCGGAATAGTAAACCACAGGGCCTTCTTTGAAGGAAATAATAAAGCCACAGGGTGTACCGCCAGCTGCTCCGCAGCTGTGGAAAGCCTGCACCATTTTCACATCACCGAAGTCAGCATGGAAAGTACCACCCAGATTCATGGGCTGGAAATTGGACAGGGACTTGGAGAAAAGGGCAATAACCTCGGGAATAGCTACTACCTTAGCCCCCGTGCGGAGTGCAATTTCATTGGCGTCGCCAAAATGATCGCTGTGAGCATGGGAAAGGAAGATGTAATCGCATCTTACCTTATCCGCCTTCATCGCAGCCTGCCCGTTTCCTGTAAGAAACGGATCAAAAAGGAGCCTTTCTTTTCCTGTATCAATCTTAAAGCATGCATGTCCTAAAAATGTGTACTTCATGATGAAAACCTCCTTGATTGATAGATATGAGATAATTTTGAGAAGAGATAAGCATTTTCCAGTGAAAGGGTTCAAAGGGTTCAGAGGGTTCAGAGGGGAAGGTTGACGGGGCTTCGCCCCGAGGGTTGTGGCCGCCTGACGGCGGCGGGTTGTGTCGAAGGGTTGTGAAGAGAAAGGTTCTTAAGATGGATGGGCCCTGGACACGCCTGCGGCGTGAGGGTTCATAAGGTTCAGAGGGTTCAAAAGGTTCAGAGGGAAAGGTTCTTAGGATTGACCGGCCTGACGGCCGGAGGGTTCTTAAGTTTGACGGCCCTTCGGGCCGAGGGT
>ENA-UOJC01000289-UOJC01000289.1-human-gut-metagenome-genome-assembly--contig:-C104-NODE-289-length-92429-cov-71.269881_pt1 | contig 92429 bp, 138 predicted proteins | sample MGYA00242339_ERZ723886 | MGnify/ENA metagenome assembly ERZ723886 | reverse complement strand
TAATTTTTTTTATTTTTTTTTATAAAAATAGCCGCCTACAGATTAGACGGCTATAAATAAATTAGTTATAAGTTATTTCTTTGCGGATTCAAGCATATATTTAACTTTTGCATATTTGTGTAAAAAATGTTCTTCCTTATCTTCAATAAACGCTCTAAGATACTCATCTGTTTGAATCTTTTCTGTATGTTTTTTAATCTTAGTATCAGACATATTATGCCATATTTCAGCGTGAGATAATTCGGCTTCTGCTAATTTAATACAAGTGTTATACATTTCTATATCATTATTTGTTTTATACATTATAGCACATTCTGTATATTTTTTAGCGTACTTTAATTCATTGTAGAATTCTACTTTCATAAAAAATAACCTCCTTATCAACTAATAAAGAGGCAACCAAAGTAACATAATAAAAAAAGAAGAGGCGAAAACATATTTACTTTGTTTGCCTCTTCAATTATAATTTATTGAATAAATTTTTTATAAATTACAAAATCGTATAATAAAAATATAATATAACTTGTTATTTATTATTTGTTAATGCTTTCTTTAATCTTGTTTTTCTGTTTCGTTCTTGTTGTTCGTCTAATAGTAATCCTACATTCTCAGGTGAATTTATATAATCCTTTATTGAAACTTTATCTATAAACATCTTAACACAAAAATCAATATTTCTCTGTGTAAAATTTAACTCTCTACATCTATAAATCAATTCTTCCTTTGTACAGGTATTTATATCAAATTGTCTTGGTATTATTCTACCATTATCATATAAGTTAAGTAATTCAGTATATTTACATTCTATATCTTTATACTTATTTAATCTAATTTGTAATGTTCCTGCTTTACAACTAAAATATGCTACAAACATTCCTATAACCGCCGGTATCATAAAAGATATATTATAAGGTAATAAATATATTATTATCGTAAATAAACATATAGATAATAACGTACATACTTTAAGACTACCTGCGTGAAACTGTTGTTTATAGAATAATTGAGATATAAAGAAAGACAGTAACAATATTATTGTTTGTGGTAGTTTATTAAGAAATATGGAAAAGGCGATAACAATCGCTAATACAACAATGAAACCGCCTTTAACATAAATCTTAATTAACCTATCAAACTGTTGTTGTGTTAGGCTAATCTTTTTCATTTGCTATTTTTTAATTTCAACAATTTTCTTCAAGTCGGTCATTGCTGATTTGTCGTTTCCGAACCATAAGAATGTACAGCCGGGGAAGTCGGGAGTGGTTTTGTTTTGTTCAGTTTTTGCTGATTTAACAAAATTAGTGTTGGTTTTTTCTTGCATAATTTGATACCTCCAAAATAATTTATTATTAAATATAGACTGACAATAAATAACTTATAGTCAATCATACCTAATACGTTATAAAGAAAGTTGGAATTTTGAGCTGACAAAGTTGTAGATAATCCATTTATAAATAATAAGCCATATAAACTTATTACAGTAAATAGAAATATAAAATCAACTATTGTTTTCCAACTTTTGGTAGTTATCAAACCACAACTTAACCAAAATATATTGCATACTATAATATTATAAGGATATGGTATATAACCAGATAATACTGTATGAATAATTGCAAGTATTAAAGATATTAGCCAGGAAGTTCGTAATAACAACTTATAACAGAATAACATTTCAAATATTTGTAGTATCATCATTATATGTTGTTGTATTATAAACGAAGGCAGTTTAACTGAATTGAAGTCAATATATCTAAACCATAATCCATTACATAATCTAACTATTGCAAAGAACATAGTTAATATTATACAAGATATAATTAAGACCATTGACAATACCTGTTCATCTGTATGAGATTCTCGGTATCTTAATAACTTCCCTTTTATCATATTTTGGTCTCCTTTGCTAAATAATAGTAAAATAGACAGATATATATTACACATAAAATTATCTTAGGTAATATATATTCTGTCTATTAACAAATAGAATATTAGAGTGCTAAACCGTTAATTCCACTGATAGGCTCTGCAGTAACTTCTTCAGCTTCAGGTTGTTTTACAACTACCGGTTCAACAAAAGTTATATCTTCGAACGCTTGTTCTAATTCAGCAACATCAGCAATATAGCATTCCAATTCAGGTCTGATTTTATCTTTCTCTGCTTCAAGTTCAGCAATTTTATTAGTTAAAGCATCAATTTGCATTTGACAATCTTTTTGCTGTTGCTCTAATGCATCGAAATTAAACTGATGAGCATCTCTTAAAGCCTTTTTCTTTTCGATAATTGCTTTAAGTTTAGCAAGTTTTTCTTCCATCCTTGTATCCTCCTTTAATTATTTGAGCAATTCAGGGTGGTCTCTAAGATACGCTTCCGCTTTCGCTTTGGCTTCTGCTTCTTTGGCTAATTTAACATTCTCTGCAGCAAGTTTTTCTGCTTCCTTCTTAGTCTTAGCAACAACTTTCATTGCGGCTTTGGCTGTTTTAACAGCATCTTTCTCCGCATCGTCTTCTGCTTTACGCCTAAGAAATTTAGCAGTGGATTCCCAACCACGAGCACTTACACCAAGTTCAGTTAAAACAAACATAAATATGCCAATTATAACTGCAATAAGCCAAGTGTACAAGTTAGGTAAATTAGTTAAAGCACACCACATCTGAATCGCACCACCGCTACCAACAGAAGTTGCGAGAGCAGTTGCTGTCGATAAGATGGATTTTTTGTTGCATTTCACAAATTCAACAACTCTTGCAACAAATTGTTTGAATTTGGAAACTTTTACTTCATTATCTGCCATAATGACTGCCTCCTGTTTATTATTTTCAGATGAATTTTGTTCATCATTCTTGACTTCAATCAATTCGTTTGAGTTATCGTTTGATTCTATTCTGAATATATTACAGAATAATTTTTTTATAAAGTTTACCTTATCATTACCGGGTCTATATACTAATTTAGTTACGAGCGGCTTTAATAAGACTTTAAGCATTTTAACCGAGTATTTAATCGTTACCTTAGTGCATTGTGTTAATACTACAACTAATAAGAACGATAATGCTCTTGCTAATACAGTGGTAATTGTCCACGCTATTGCCTCTTCTAATAATTCTTCTATGATTTCGTAAGTTAAAAGTAACCCGAAACCTTTGAAAAATTTAGTAAATACTGATGATTTTTTCTTTTGAGTGATAGTATTTTCTAATTCCGGCATAGAACACTATCGGAATATCTTGACTCCGAAACTTGATTCTATGATAAGTAAAATTACATACACCACTAATCCAATAATCGTCACACCAGCCATAGACGAGCAGAATATAAGTGCCGTTTTTCCAAAGTTAGAAATCTGCATAAAGATTTGGTTAATTGCATTAAATATTGACAATACTATTGTTACTATACAATACGGGATTGTTAATAAACAAAGCATTAAAACCATAAGGGGTATGCCGTAAGACCTGTCAGCATAACTCTTTGGCTTCTGCTCAATATATTCATATTGAGGTTTATCGTCAATTTTATCTGCCTCGCCTTTCTTTTTAAGTATAGGTTTGTTGACTCGGACTTTCTGTACTTTACAAAGATTTGAAAAATCAAATTCAAGAATAGGGCGGAACATAATATAGAACTGTTCAGCCTTTTGCCGTTTTGCATCAATTTTCTGTGATTGTGCTTGATAAACATTCGCTTTGAAACTTTCTTTTAACGCTTCGTGCGTTTGTTCAACGGATTCTTGGAAGAATTGCTTGTTATTCTCGTCTTTGTCATTTAATGCTTTAGAGGCAACTGCAACGTGGGCAATATCTTTAACTGTATCTTGCATTGTTGCTTCACCACTAGCATATCTTTCTTGTATAATATTTCCGCCAGTACGAGTGAAATTATCAACTTGTTTTTGAGATTCAGTTATAGTTGTTGAATTATTAGTTTTAGACATATCTACTAATTCGCCTTGCTCATCATCTTCACTTTCGCTAACTTCTTCAACTGCTTCTTCGTCATCGTACTTACTCAGAATGTCGTCAAGTTGTTTTTCATCAAAAGCCATTTTTTACCTCCTCTATTTATTTTTCTTACAATACTATTATATATAATAAAAAACTTTTTAATTATTGTATTTAGGTTTAGTTTTAAGTCTTTCTGATTGTACTAATTGTTTCATATCAATCGTACTAAATGTTCTATATACTTCGTACATACCACTGTTAAATGCCGAGTATTCACCTAATCTCACAGATTCTGCTTCACATTTTGCAAATTCTAAAATTTCAGCAGAGTTAAGTTCTTTTAATTTAAGTAAAAGAGTATTATATGCGTGAAGTCTACCTTTATTCCAATTATTAAGATGTTCGTCATTTGAATCTATATGTATGCTTTCCATATATCTGTTAATATACTGATTACACGCCCATATACGGTCTGCATTGTATTTTTCTGGAACGATAAACTTATTATTCATATCTTCTTTAATTGTCGTTTCTAAGTTAATCTCGGGCTTATTTCGGTTAAATAATTTACTAAATAATCCCATATCCTAATCTCCTTGCTATTGTTAATTTATCTTACGATATTTGAAACCCGACAAGGTAGTTGTCGTTTTTACCCACGAACCTGTTGCATTCGAAACAACAATATGATTTATAGATAATGTACCATTTACAGCAATATGTGGATAAGTCGTATTGATAGTTATATTATTTGTATCAACTTCTGCATCAGTACTTTTTATTCCTTCTGTTATCGTGGATCCATCCCAATATATAATTGATTGTGCACCATTCTGTATAATTACTTGATAAGTACCTGCTTGTGTTAAAGTTGCTGTTTCACCTGTTACAGTTACCCATTCACCGGCAGTCGGTATATAAGTATTTACTATTGTAAGTTGACCTTTTTCCTTAGTTGCAAGTAATTTGTAGGAATACGGTATAGGTTCTGTTGGTTTAGTTTTTGTTTTAATTTCTATTTTACGGTCTGTTAAATCTGAAGTTTCTAACGTTACAGGACTATTAACAGTCATAAGTACGTCGGTGTTATAATTAAAAATACTATAATCTTCAATAGCATAAATATAATAACCTGATTTTTCTACCCAACTATCGACTTTTAATGTTCCAGTCTTTACACCAGATGAATATTGTGCGAATGCATTATTATACGATGATTGTAACCATAAATCAATTTCTCCATTAAGAGTACTGCCTTTTATTATAGGAGATGTTACATTTATATTATCCTTCGTTAAATATTCAGTATCATTTTGAAATTGACTTAATTTAGTTGGAACAGGTTCTTTATACGAATTAAATAAAGTAACTAACCCTTCTTCGTCAGCATCTAATATTTCCATATTAAATGGAATATTCGCTACTTTACTTCTCTTAAATTCAATATATCCGTCTTGTCTATCAATTATTTGAATATTTTCGCTGTCATTGAGATATACTTTTATTGCAGAATTTATTTTAATATTTTCGTCAGTATATGTATATGTAACAGGGGCAAGACCAGTTGTCGTTAATGAAAATATTTTAGTTAAACCATAACTCTTTGTGTTATCAGTATCTTCCATATTTAATGGCAGTACATAAATAAAACCATTAGGGGATAATCCTGGAGAATTATCGTTAAATAAATACGCCATAGCAGAAAATTCATTTTGTGTATCCTCTATGGTAAGGTCCATATACATATTCATACCAACAGGATAATCTTCACCACTAAAACTCTCTAAATAATCAATAGTAAATGTTTTTCTTACATCTTCATTATCTTTTTTACTGAATAATCCGTCAATAGTAATAGAAGTTCCTTTTAAGTCTTTTGGAAAATTATATCTGAAAAATTTAGCACAAGGTAACTTTAACAGTTCTTCTGAAACGGGTGTTATAGGTCCAAATGTTATATACCCTAAATAAGTATCACCGATGCTTGAAGAAAATTCTAAACTCATTACGAATACGATATCGCCTTTTTTATAGTTTTCATAATCAGTTTTATAGATATATAAATAAATACCTTCGTCTTCTTCCGAATACTTAAAGTAAGTATCGGTTTCTTCAGTAAACATAATAGGTGCATAGTCACCTGTATCTGATTCTGTTTCCGGTAAATTTATAAATAATTGAATACCCGACCCTGTAAAAGACCAGTATCCAATATTTTGTAATTCACTATCATTTGTATTGCCAATTACAAATGTATTTTCTTTTGTTTTATCTATTTGATATTTTGTTGTACCATCTAATGTTACTAATGTCATTGAATCCACTTGTACAGGAAATTCTCCTTCTTCGTGTATTTCATTAGTAATCCATCTATCAATAGATAGTGTATCCTTTATTGCTGTATAATTGCAATCACAACCACCGCCACCGGGTTGTTTTCTTATATACCTATACGCTTGTACTTCACCTTCAGAAACTAATGCGGGTAATAAGTCCGCTGAATAAGTTACCTCTACATTTACATCGTACATTTTAATGGCACTCCTCTACAATAATTCTGTTTTGTTCTGCTGTTCCAATAGTAGTTCTACGAATATTATTTTCGTCTATTCTCTCATAAAAATCTATACAAAATGTATAATCACCAGGTCTGAATTTTTTAGAAATTTCTTGTGTAAAATCAAGTATGCAAGTATTATCAATAATATTTTCGCAAGTAAAAGTATAAACAGTTCTACAACACTGATTAAAAGTAAATGTAACATAATCTGTATCTTTAATATCCATAGGTATTCCATTTACTTTAAGAAGTAATTTCCACGACAAAGTAAAGGTATTGCCATAATACCAATACCATATTTTATCTTCATATCTTGGGCTTTGTTTTGCACCTTGTATTTCTATGCTCATTATATTATTTCCTTTTAATTATAATTACATACTTATTTTATTAGATTAGTTAAAATTTTATATTTCCGATTTCTGTGCCAGATATGTGTAATAACAGATATACTAATCCAATAAAAAAATGTACAAATACAGAAAACTATAAATAGTTCTCTTCCGTTATCATTTGATGGTTCCATAATCTTTTCCTTATCATATAAATATTTAGTTTTATATAATTCAAACATTCGTTATTTCTGACATTCTGCCCTTTAATTTTTCATATAGATATTCAAGTGATAATGGCATTTTATCATATGTACCACAGTTAATAGTAATATAATCAATAACTAATACTGGGTTAGTTATAAAATCATCTGAAAATCCAAGACTGTTTATCTCTTGTTTTGTTTTATCAGAAATTGTTATTACAGGATATGTTTGACCTATTCTTATTGTCGAAAAGTTTTCAACAGTATATATTATCCTTTCAAATTCCTCTTCGTACTGTATTTCACTTTCAGTGTTTTGGTCTTGACTTTCGGAAAGTATTTCTAAATATCGCTGTTTTGCGTTTGTTAAAAACAATGACAACTGCTTTTCTCTTGCCTTTTCGCGGTCTCGTTCTTCCTGATTTGGATATCGTACAACCGACACAAAAACGAACCCGTCTTTTATATAACTGTTTTCTAAAAGAACTTTATAATATTGTCCTGTTGCGTTTTCACATACAGCCATAATTGTGTCTCCTAATAATAAATAATTGCAAGACCATCGCCACCTTCAATACCTGGATTAGCACGACCTGCGTGGAACCCCGCACCTGCACCACCACTTCCTTGAATACCCGGTGACGAGGGTTTTTCTCTACGGTCGCCATTTGAACCATTAGCAAATGCAGATGCTCCACCGCCACCACCATAGTTGTTACCACTCGTTGAACCACCTGATTTGCCTCCACGCACAAATGTAGTGCCTTCGGGTTTATCATAAGTTAAGGTAGTAGAAGTTGTTCCACCACCGTTACGTTCTTTGAAACCACCATAACCACCATTCAGTCCATTACCACCACTATAAGTACCAGGTGTTCCTTGACCATCGTTAGTTTTTCTTCCTCTTCCACCACCATTAGCCTGTAAAATAATGCTGCCATTAGCATTATATAAGTAAGAAGTTCCACCGTCGTGACCATCAGACCTGTTTTCTCCACGGTGACCACCTTCGCCAACAACTATTTTTATATGGGAATTTTCAGGTAGTGCTATGCCAGAAAAGGTATATCCACCGCCTCCGCCACCACCGGAACACCAAACAGCGGAACTACCTGCTCCACCACCACCACCACCTTGGAGTTCTACAAAAATAAACTTAGGATTGTAATCTAAACGAGTTCCTGTTGCTGAATTTGCACTTGTCGAAAGCCACGTTTCTCCATTTACTCTATTTATATAGTGTGTACCTACGGATAATGTTGCTAATGGAATTCCTATAGGTCGGCAACCTTTAAGAGCAACATTAATAGGTTGTCCATTTACTTTGTATTGAGTACAGGTATTTGAACCACCTAAATGTGTACCCGCACTTGTAGGGAATGTTTTTCCAATGGCAGTTTTCAACGGTTGTCTGTTTTTCTTAAATTTGGCGGTAGAATCGGTAAATTTGCTATCTGTCACACCATATTGTTGAGCAACCGAAGTAGTGAAAGTTTCATATATACTGTCTATATCGACATTGTTGATTTTATAATTCGTTGCCATTGTTTTTATTTACTTCCATATTTGGACTATCCCGTCCGTGCAATTAACCTGCGACGTCCCCGCGTTTTTAACCAAATTCGAACCTTTAGATACGGCGTTCCATTGTGCTTTTGTTCCGTTGAAATTGATGCTCGTAAGACTTGTACAATTATAGAAGACAGAATCGCCGATGTATGTCACGCTATCAGGGATTGTCACACTCGTAAGTCCGGTGCAACCGGAGAAGGCACCCGTGCTGATACCCATCACGCTGTTACCGATTGTCACGCTCGTAAGCCCGGTGCAACCGGAGAAAGCCCAAAGACCAATGTTCGTCACGCTGTCAGGAATAGTTATGGTTACTATTTTACTATTATTTTCAAATGCTGAATTAGCAATAAAAGAAACTTGTTTGTTCGAAATCGTATCTGGAATAATTATAGACGATGTTTTTACTTCAGGTTTTAGTCCTGTAATTGTTATCTTATCATTACTTACTGTATATGTAAACATTTTGTCATAAGGTATAGACCTGTCAATCCCCCAAACACATACAATATCTTTTCCTTGTTCTTTAGCGTACATTGCTTTAACTACCTTAGTGTTTCGTATCGGATTTGTACTAATTTGACTGTTACCTTTATAAATATAAATAGGCATAACTCACCTCGTCATTGAACATCAAAGGTTGTCGCTTTAACTATTGTATTAAAGGTAACGGAATCATTAGCAACTGTTAGTTTGTCTAATAAGGCAATGAGTTTGTTTAATTGTGCAGTTGTTAGTAATCTTTGACACATTTCATCAACAGCACCTTGTAAATTCGTAGCCGTAAGTCCAGAATTAGCATTATTATAAACTATATGGTCAGCGGTAGAAACAAAATTTACCGTTCCTGTCTCGCCTTCAATTAAATATAATTTATCATCTTGTAAAGTGCCAGCAAGATACGCTTCAGAAAATTCAGCCTCTGTCATAACAACAGTGTCAGTGAATTGTAAAGGTCCTGAACCTCCTCCAAGATTTCCCAAATCAACTTTACCTGTTGCGTCAGGGTTAAAATTTGTTCCATTAGCCTGTACTGATGTTACCGTACCTGTATTTTTTGTAAATCCCCAACCTGATACTGTAGATTCTGTTAATACAGGTTTATATGTATTTATTATTTCAAACAGTCCTTCTGTTGTAGTAGCAAATATTTCTAATTCATAATTTACAGAACCTATACTACTTGCTGTGAGTGTAATGCTGCCATTTGTTTTTGTGCCGTTAATAACATTATCTGTATTGATATACATTGTAACAGCACTATTTATTTTAATCGCTGAATTAGTAATTGTAACAGGGTTTATTATTCCACGGTCACCTGAAAAATAATTTATATCTGCTATTGTTATGCCAGAACTTAAATTTGTGGCTATAATACACCCATCTCCTGCTTGTACAGTATCTTCTACAATAGTACAATGGTCGTATATATAAAACTCTGTATCTCCCATACTAAATAATAGTATCTTAGTACCTGGCATTCCATAACTACTTCCATCTTGTGCCGTAGCCGTCCTATAATATGATGTACCCTGAATATTTACTGTCATTCCATAAGAATTACCAATAAATAGTCCAATATCAGTTGTACTTGTTAATGCTTTGTTACCAACAACTGAATTTTCTGACCACGTTGCTGCATTCTGGTCTAAAAAATAAGGGTCATTAGTATAAGGTGTTACGGTAAAATTAACTGAGCCTACTAACTTTGTATAAGTAACACCGCCACTTAATTTTGCATAAGTAGAATCAGCGTATTCCTTTGTTAAGATATCTTTGTTTTCAGTTATTTTTGAATAATTCTTCATATTAGTTCCTCATTACTATTTTATTAGAATACGCTGATTAGTATATTTATGCCATAACAACAACTGAGAAAGTTTGTGTTGCTTTTTCTGCAAATGTTACTGTTATAGAATTTGCTGCTAATACAACATCTGCATATACAACTTCATTTGTTTCAGTTTCTCTTATTGTAACGACAACTTCTTGCGTTCCAAAACTATGTGTTAATGTATAAGAAGCATCTGTTCCTGAATCTACTGCTGTTGCAGCACTTATTGTGAATGCTTTTTTCCTAAGTAACGAATACCCACTTGCTAATGTTACATTTAACGTACCTGCTGTTGTTATAGGAGAACCCGTAACGGTAAATCCAGTAGGCATTGATAATGCAACACTCGTTACAGTACCTTTATCTAATCCGGCGATAGCGTCAGCAACTAAACCACTTGTAACAAGGTTATTATTACCGCTTTGTAATTCAGTAGCAACTCCTTTATAAGCGGCATCGCCTATTGCTGCTTTGCCGGGAATAAGTTTTCCAGAAGCGTTAACTAAAACAGGAACATTAGCAGTAGTACCTAATGCAGTACCAACCTCAGGTAAGTTACCTATTGCACTACCTACTGTTTTATATGCAGCCGAACCTAATCCGTGGACAGCAACATCTACTGCTGCGCCACCTTTAGTAGATACGCCAATAGTTCCGTTAGCAGTACCTTCTTTAATAGAACTTACATAAGTTGTAGTATCGGGTAATCCTCCAATATCTTCCGCTTTTGTAGTATCTGGTAATGCGCCAATATTAGCAGGAGTTATATTAACATTGCCTATTCTGTAACTTGATTCTTTATCACCTTTAACACCTGTTACAGCGTCAGTATTGTCAATCTTCGTCCAAGCACTGCCGTTAGAAAGTAACCAGTCACCTACCTTAAATTCAATACCAGCAAAAGTAAATGTTTCAGTAGCGATATAGTAAATACCGTTATTAGATACATAACCTGTTGTAGCAGTATTATCATTAGTTAAGGTAATTGTTGCTGATGCGGTATTTAATTTTGCTTTTGCGTTTACTGATAATGTAGCAATAGGACCTGCTGCTACGTTGCCTCCATAAAGTAATTGACCCAAAATATAATCAGGTAATTGTGCTGTTGGTATTTTAGCATTTGCGTCAAGTGTTGCAACACCACTTGCTGCACCCATTTCACTTCTTTTTACCTGAGCGTCATTCGTAACGTTACCTAATCCAACCTGAGTTTTAGTAACGCTGTGTGGGTTTTCTTTGTTGTTTATGTGACTCGTTAATGCAGTTCCAGTCGCTTTACTATTTAATTGTTCTTGAATACCGGATGTAACTCCTACAAGATAATTTACCTCAGTAGTAGAGGCAGTTACATCAGTTATCTTTGATAATGTAAGGTCAGGAATATCGGAAGCACTTAAATTCTCACCTTTGGTTACAAGACCTTTACTATCATAAGTAATCTTACATTTAGTTGCACCAGTTATTGCTGTATTCTTGTCTAATTTATTAGCAATACCAGTTTTTAACTGCTTAGGCGAAATAAATTTAGTGTCATCAGTACCAGCAGTTAATTCTGCGTCTGTTGCTTTTTGTGCAAGACCTTTTGCAGATGCATTTGCATCAGGAATAACTAATTTATGAGTGTGTGATTCATTTGTTACTTCATTCGCAGAAGTAAGTGTTACATCACTGGGTGTACCCATAGATACAGTTACATTAGCCGTGCTACCACCACCGGTTAAACCATTACCAGCAGTAACACTCTTAATTGTGCCATCACCAGATGCAATAGGAATCCACGTTGTACCGTTGTAAATGTACTCTGTTTTATCAGCAGTATTATAGTAATGCTGACCCATCTTAGCATTTTCTGGTGCCGTTGTTAAATTCTGAATTACAGCATTTTGTAATTCACATTTGTTCAAGTTAATATTGTTATAAAAACTCGGCATATTCTTTCTCCTTTAATTTATATAAGCACTTCCGGTTGTAGGGAATGCAAAAAGTAATTCAATTGTGTTAGTATCTTTATATGATATATCTGGTATTATTATAGAACCTGCACTATCTTTAACAATTACATTAACAGGTAATTTGTTAAGATTATGGTTTATAACCCATCTATCTGAGGCAGTGTTTTTTCTATAAACAACAGTATTATCAGTTGCAAATTTAACCCAAGTCATTTTATCATCTTGCAGATACACCTTATACAACATACCTTTTTCATAACTATTATCAGCGTTATTAAGGTATATTATAGAAGGGTCAGCAGTTTGTGGTGATATCTTAGATAAATCTGCTGGTTTTATTTTTGAATCTATATAATTTTTAATTTCTTGTAATGCTGGTATAAATGGATTCATCTTTATCTACCTCTTTACTTAAATACATTATTAACGGCTTCTTTATAAGTTCTTGCTACTTCCTCTATTGTTAAACCGGACGCCGTAACTCTAAGTTGGTTACCGTCCCACCAATAGTTAGAAGCACCTTCTGCTATTATTCTTATATCGTCGCCTGCATTTAATTTTGCAATATTTAATGGATTTTTTAACCACTCGTTCATTTCTTCTGTAGTATTAAATATCCACGCTTTTTCACCTACTATTGCTCTGACCCCATTCATAATATAGGTTGTTATGGTAGGGTCTTCATAGTCATCATCTATAAATACAACATCAGGTATATCTATATCGTCAGTTATAACTGAATTTTTTATAATATCATAATTCGGCATATTCATTCACCACTAAATCAAATCTAACTGCCGCAGGTATTGCAGTTATATGAATTGTAGGTTTTTCACCATATTTACTATAAAAGTTACCTGTTTTTTCGTCTCTGCTTATATTATGAGCACTTTTATATTTATATAATCTAATTTTACTGTCTGTATTGTTTTGATGATAATCGTGATAAAAATAACTATCGAATACAATTCTTGAATACGAAGGATTTTGTAATACATCTGTATATACAACCTTTGTATTCTTTGCTGTTGAAGTATTGTCTAATCCTAAGTATCTACCATTTATACAATATAATAATCTTGGCATAGATGCTCCGTGCGAAATATACTTAGTAGCAGTATCAAATGTAGGATTACCTTCAAAGTTAGCACCGAAATTATAAATATAATAAGTCCCAGAAGAAGCATAATCAGAATATATATAACGTTTGTTTAGATATTTTAACGCTTCTATATTTTTATTACGTGGTTTACCTAAATTATTAGGAAAGTCAATGTCAATTGTACTTCCAGGCGTAGTGTAGATATGTGCTCGTAATAAATTTCCACTTGTATCAAATACAAATATATAATCGCCAATACACCTTATAAGATTAAATTTAATTGTAGAAGCTGGTTTATATACAGATTGCCAATAACCTATAGATGCGCTATTTCTTTTTATAACATTTGTATTTTCACTTTGTAGCATAAAATATGTTTTACCTTCGTCTTTACATACTTGTACATCAGTATAATACGCATCTCTATCTACATTGAAAGTAACCGTATCCCAATAAGCAACATTTTTATTATTAGTCTGTTCAATTGTTTGATAATATTTTCCTGAACTACTATCATATTTTCTTGAACTTAAATTACATATCCACATATCTTCTGTAGCATAGATTCTGTATTTGCCCTTAAACCTTGTACTTACAGTATAATTTACTCCATCTTTTGATTCATACGTTGGGTTATCGTCTAATTCACGGTTTTCGTCACCAGTATGAACCACCCATAAGAACGGGTCACCTGTAGGAGGATTCTCTATACACTGTATTTGTGCTATTTCTTCATTTTCAGGTATTCCATTTAATATGAGTTGTTTGTATTCTATACCATCAACTGTGTAAAATATACTATTATTAACTAATTTTTTGAATTCGTCCGTAAGGGAATAATTTATTCTTCTAACTAATACGTCACTTGTTTCGTCATTTAATGTTATTTTTCCTTGTGTAATAATATTATCATTATTAAGTTGACCATAGTCACTTAAATATTCACCCTCAGTGGTAGTAAGTGTAATGTTACTTGACGAAAAACAGTCATCAGTCCAATCTGATTCTGTTAATGTATAATTAACATTATCTTTATTTTTAATATATGTTACAGAATTTGGATTTTCTTCTTCCCAATCAGGTTGATATGTTTGATTAAAAGATTTAATAGCACTATTTACTTGTTTATCTGTAACAAAACCTCTATCATTTTCTACTTCTGATATTTTTTGTATTCTATAAGTATTTAATACTTCTAATATACCTGTATCTTGCGTAGGTACTTGAATTATTGAATACTTATTATCGTCAGGTGTATTATTACTTATAAGTGATATTTTTCCTTGTGTCTTAGTCGCATCTATTATAGGATAATTACTGTTAAGACTTATACTTGTTGCAGAATTTTCCTTTATTCCTTCGTTTTCAATAGAATATTCATACCTAATATCTTTTAATTCGGAAATAACAAATCCAACTGGGTTATTATAACCTTGTGCCAAGCAATGTGATATATATAAATTGCTATTATGGTAAATCAATGTACAATAGAATATAGGGCTGCTATAATCTTCGTTAGTTAATATTTTTGGTACTTCTCCGATTTTAGCGCCACTCATATCATATACAACTAAATTATTAGAAGTATCTATACCATATATTTTATCATTGATTACGATAGCATAACAAGGTGCGTCTACTAAAGACGGACCAAAATAATTAGGTACAGTACATACCTTAGTTATTTCTTTCGTATCAAAATTAAATTTATATATATTTTTTATGCTTCCGCCTGTAATATATAATTCATTATTATATATACATAAATTAGAATCACTTATTCTTTCAGGTAAATCAATACTAAATTTATCCGGTGTACCTGTATCTCCGAATTGTATAAGTTTTGTATTATCTTTTATTCCCCATACATTTGGTGATTCTTCTCCATTAGTTGCAGGTAATACAATAATAGACGATATGTTACCTTTCAGTTCAGTAGCAACTATATAATCAACATAATTATATTGTGGTACATCAAACATAATAATTACGGGATTACTTGTTCCATTTCCACTACATAATATATATAATGCTTCACCATAAGCACCATATATACCGGTAGTACACATTATCGGGTCTACATTTCCGTCAAGGTTTTCAATACCTGTTGAACTCCAACTAATAAATTCGTGAGCATCAGGATTTTCTAAATTTGTTTTATGATATCCGTTAGAATTAAATTGATATAAGATATTATTTTTAATTCCAGCACATTTTACTTTTTCTGTGTAACTACTAACATCATAGTATTTAAGTGATTTAGGTTCTGTATATACTATACTTTTATCTACCCATTTACTTTTTTCTAATATTCCAGTGCAAGCAAAATTATTAGATGTACTTTTTACACTACCTGTTATAGGGGTATATATGCCTTCTTTATAATAATAAATAACGCCCGTTGTAAAAGTATTATTAGTTTCCCCTGTATGACGGTAATATTCGCCTTCTATCGGCTCAAAACCTTCTTCCAATAAATTTATATTATATATAGGTTTATTTCCTAAATCGTCGTAATTACTGCCTTTATTTATAGCCCTAATCGCGGGTATTATATGGGTAGTAACATTAGGAGAAGCATTGTTTATATCATTTATTATAACTGATTTGCTCATACCATAACCCTATCAACAACTACTGGTAATTCTTTAAGTAACGCTAATTCTGGTGTATCTTCATTTGAGTATAATGTAAACCCTAATACATATTCAATACCGGGTCTAAGAATTTGTAAATCTTTTGTAGGTATCTCTAATAATATTGTATTATTTATAACATTTCTAAATTCAAATGTTAATATATCTGCATTGTATCGTGCTTGTTCTTTTAATACACCTTTTATAATATCCGTATCTTTAATTATATGCGGGATAGGTTTATTAAACTCGTCATAATCATTCCACTCAAAATAAAATGGAATACTTAAAGGTACTCTATTATCAATAACCAACTTTCCGTGGTCGCCACGAGGGCTTCTTGGTTCGTATAATAATTTATTTGCCATATATTACTCCACTACGAATTTATAATCGTTTGTTGTTATTACTGCCTTTTCTAAGTCTTCACACCCACTGCAATTTCTACCTTGTAAGTAACTTTCTATTTCTCTTACTTGTGGGCTACCCGACATAATTTCTTTATAGTCATCTATACTTATATATTCTGTATCTACAATAACTGCTCTTAAACTTATATGACAAGAACCACTTTCGTATGTAGCATACTTTGGAATTATAATATCATTATTAGCATCTAAGAATACATTATATGAAGTATGACGATTTAATTTTAAGACAGCATAGGTGACAAAATCCTCTTTGCTTAAAGGGGCGAGGAAGTCAAAGTGAATTTTGTCTACCCCATAACTGCCTTTATTAAGAATTATATTTGGGTCAACTTTTAACTTAAATTGTTCTGTTACTGTTATTATGATAGTATTCATTGCTTAAATTTTACCTCGTAAGAAACTCCTAAAAATTTCGGTATCAAATATTTTGTTATAATATCTTTTTGTGAAGCAGTTAAGTTAGGTCCTGGATTACCGTCTTTATCCACACCACCTATTATTACTTCATAGTGCATATTTTGTGCACCTTGTAATAAACTACTCGTATCTATTACAGATACTGCCTTGTTAATAATAGGGTTAAAGTCATCATCTTTATCTATATATCTGCCCCACTCATTTTGATATTTTTCACGTATTATTTCAAAAGATGTTGGTACTTTATCAGTTACATTGTTTATTATTGCAACCTCTATAACTGGTGATTCTATACCATCAGGAGAATGCCAACCCAATAAATTATTTGGTAATTTTATCATATCTAATGCGTATGACGGTGATTGTAAACGAATCGAATAATATAAAGGATTCACAGTATATTTTCTCGTTAATTGTGATTTAACAGATAATTTATTGTCTGTAAATGAACAATCTACTGAAACACTATCTGTATAATCGTTCAATACGTAATTATTTGAATAATATGTTCTTATACCGTCTGACCAGATATAATTACCTGTATTTATTTCAGAATTATCTTTAATATGGTTACTTACCCAACTTTTTGGCGACCAAGTATGTGTTCCTATATCTAATATATAAGTGCCAATTTCTGGCGAGGTATAATATACATTATTATTACTTTTCCAGATATATTCACCACTAAAATTATCTAATCCTTTCCATTCTGTAAAGTTATCAAACGACATAGTATCTTCATTTATTATTTTATGTGTTTCACCTTGTGAATAATAAGTTATATCCCCTATATGCCATATATTTACAGGGTCAAAGTTGTCCGGTACATTAGACCAAGTTATTGATGTTGGTAATTTAATATATTCTAATTTACTATTTTTTACCTCAGTATCCGCAAATTCTTTTTCCGCATTTGTTGAATAATAAGTATCCGTTCCATAGTGCCATATATCTATACCAAGATCAGGACGAGATAACCAAGTGATTTTTTCAAATTTACCTGTTACATTATTAAATTTATACTGTTCTGAATAAAAAGAATAATATGTGTCTGAACCATCGTGCCATATGTGTTTCCCATAAACATCTACTGGACTTCCTACAAAAAGTGATACCTTTTCACAAGTTAATGATTCAGTGTTAATTTTATAACATACATTATTCATTGCTAAATAATATATACTATTATTTATTGTACATATGTTTTCACCACTAATATTATTATAACCATTCCAAGTTATAGGCTCCCACTTTAATAATTGTTCGTTGAGTTTATACTGTCGAGATATTAAACTGCCAGATATAACATCAACATCTGAATAATATGTATTATTACCATCACTCCATATATGGTCACCATCAAAAGTCGTTAAACCTGTCCAAGTAACTTGCTCCCAGTTTACGTGAGAATCAGGGTATATTTTTAATATATAATGGTCATCTTGATATGAATAATAAATATTATTTTTTGTTTTCCATATATAACTACCAATTATTTTATTATAACCTGGCCAAGATATAGAAGTCCAAGTAGAAGTATGTTTTACCAAGCGGTATTGTTCAGTATTATTTGAATAATATATATTATCATCAAATTCCCATATATATCTACCCTTAATAAAACTATCTACTCCTGCCCCTTCTAATCCTTTCCATAACTTAAAATTAAAATCGTATTTGTCAATAAATTTATATGTATTTCCGTAATATATATTATCTTTAGTTTTCCATACTTTTCTACCCTCTCTAATATCAGAGGTTCCCCATTGTTTATTTACCCACACTGAATCTGTAACAAGTTGTAAATTTATAGGTGTTACAGTATCATTTTCACTATAAGTATAATAAGTAGTATTATCAATGTTATATATATCACGACCCGATTGTAATTTTGTGCCTTCTGGTACTTCCCAAGTTTTATTTTCAAATTGTCTTGTCTGTCGGTAAAAAAATGCTGATAGGATGAAATTATTATAATATATAGTACCTTTACTATTTTTCCAGATATAACGTCCGTCTATAGTATTATCTTTGAATGGTGTGGAAGTTCCACTAAGGTCGTAGAATATTTCTCTTTGAAAATCACCATCGTTTCCTATTTCGGGAGTTGTAAATACCTTTTGATAATTATTATTTAATCTTTTTCTATCAACAATAACTTTATCACTATTAACAGTGACTAATCGTTTAGTAAACCCATAAAAAACATTATTATCAAAATGCCATATTAACTGACCTGTAGGATTACTTATATCGTCTAATCCTGTCCAAGTTATAGGTTCCCAAGTAAAAGAAGTTTGATTTAATTTATACCTTTCTCCGTATGAAGATAAATAATAATAATCACTACCATCTGACCATATATATTTAGCACTTATCTCTATTCCGTTAGGCCAAGTATGTTGTGTCCATTTATTAGTACCAATGTTTAATGTATAATAAGTTGTACCATCACAGTATAAAACCTGTTCTTTATAATAAAACAATTTGGATGTTTGGATATTAGTTATACCCTCCCAAGTTTGTGGAGACCAGGTAGATGTGTCAGGGTTTAATACATAATTATAATGTTTAGTAGTTCCTCCAGATAATATAAATTGTGTGGAACAGTACATTTTTTCCCCATCAGACCATACATCACCACCTCTAAAATATCCACCATCTGAAAGTAACGTATCTAATCCATACCAGGTTTTAGATTTCCAGTTATAATTATTCTCTAATTCATAATTTAATTGATTATTATTTTCATCCTCATAAGAATAATATATTTTTTCACCATCAGTCCATATACCTTGACGATAAAAAGATGTTAGACCAGTAAATTGTATAGCCTCCCAAGTAAGAGTTTGTTTATTTAATTTACATTTAAGACTTTCTCTTGTAGCGTATATATTACCATCATTATCTTGCCATATATCACCTTTACTTATATCGTTAGGTAAATTTTGCCAAGTATAATTTTCCCAATTAGTAGTATATTTAATGGTTCTATATGAATTATAATACATATCTTTTGCATTATAATTATATGTGTTATATCTTGTTTTAGAATAAAATGTTCGTTGATTTGCGACAAACGACCTGATTTCATCAATTTCAGGAGAAATAGCAGTAACCATATTATTACTGTCAACTAAATCTTCTATATCACAAGTATTCTTATCTTTATAAGATATTACATTAACATTGTCTTCTTCTGTTGTATAATGTACGATTACAGAATAGCCTTCAAGTCCATTAGATGTTTTTTGTACTAACTGCACCACAGGACCTGTTGTGCTCACTAAAACATTTAATATTTTTGTTACTGTTTCAAATCCGTCTGTGTCTGTCGTGGTTGTTGTTTCATCTGCATTATCCCAACCTAATTCTGATATATTTGGGGTTTCTGTTGTATTACAAAATAATTTATATATAGTATTTCCTACTTCAATAGGTGTACCAAAACTATCATAGTTGTGCCAATCAGGGTATAAACCATATATAGTATCAATAAGTGCCTGAGCACAGCCCGTAGAGGATATAGTCATAATTTTGCCTTTTAAGACAGTTTGTTTATCTTCTACTGACGTTATAGTAGTAGGTATTTCAACTCCTAATTTCTTCGCTAATATATCAAGTATATATGTATTACTACTATTTACATTTAACTCACTACAAATCTTATCGAGTGCCTTATTAGCAGTTTCGATATAATTTGTTAAATATTTAATAAAAAGAAATAACCCCTTTCCGTTATCGTACGAATAGTTAAAGATATAAGCCGGAAGTAATTTAGTTATTTTATTTTCGCTACCGTTAAATGTATATGTCATAAATTACCTATATATTAGTTATTAGTATGTGTTTATTCTGCAGAAGGGTCAGAACCATCTATTGTAACGTTTTCATTAACTGTTACTGCTCGTTTATAAACAGGTATAGTAACCATTGTTGTTGTTGGATTTTCTTCTGTTCCTATTTTAATCTCAGTAACGTCAAACCCGTAATCAGTATAAGTATTTGTAGCACTTATTGCGGAAACAACTCGACTCATCAATACATCTTGCCCTATACCTAAAGAATTTATATAGTCTACAATAGCCTTTTGTACGGATTTTTGTATTGTATTCTTTTTATCTTCATACGCTTGTTCTATATTTAATGTTACGCTGACAAATATATCTTGTGAACCAATCTCGTTAAATTTTATTGTATAATCTACACCATCTATAGATACATTTGCTGTGTGACTTTTTGTACCTGTTACGGATTCTGTTGTCTCGTTGTTTTCTGTTTTAAGCGTATTCATAGTACCACTACCTAAAGATTTGTAGTGTAGAATTATTCCTGCTACTTCTTTTTCACGTTTTGCACCATCAGTAGTAGTATCGTTAGGGTCTATACTTACACCATCTTTTACTTTAACTAATACCCAGATATTATGTTTAGCAATAGTTACTTCACCTACCTCCATACCTTCATCTCCATCTTCTGGGTTATCAATTACCCTTGCAAATTCTATATAATCAAGTTGAAGTAAAGCAGATTCTAAACTCTCTGCGACAGAAGTAGCGGTAGAATATACTGATTTAATTGCTCTATTTCTTAATTGTTCATCGGCTTCATCTTTCTTTCTATATATACCAGCAAGCGATACTATGTTATCTAAATTAGAACCATTAGCATTTATAATACCTTGAGCATTATATAATTCTCTTGCCGCTGTACAAACATTATCTAATGAATTAGATAAACTATCTAAAAATATATACCAAGCCGAGCCTTCGTCTACTGCGAAGTCAGAACCAAACGCCTCAACAGTCATATTTGTTAAGACATTTAATATTTCTGGTTTAGTAGAAGTTCTTAATCCTTCATCTGTAAATTCTATCAATTTTGTGTCTGCCATAGTAATTTTCCTTTACAACAATATTATATTATTTGAGTATAATATTTATATTTGAATTTGAATATCTTCTCCGGTTTCTGTTACGATTTCTATATACGCTGTGTATTTTCTATTAGGATAAAGAGAACTTGTAAATTTTTTAATTTTACTAACTCCTTCTGTATCTAATATAACATTCTGTATTGCTAAATCTGTTACGTCTTTATTTCTCACTAATGGTACGCCAAGAGTAGTATTTAAGTAATATTCTCCTTGAATTATTCTTAATCTATCTTCAACATTTTGCTTAACTGCTTCCGCACCGAAACAATAACTTTCTTTACTGTCTAATTTTGTGGGAATCATTAACTTAAATTTTCCTGATGTATCTTTTACTGTTCGTATTACTCTCATACTTAACCTCTATTTATTTGAAAGGACCAAATGGTCCTATTGCTACACAGTCATTCAAATCGTGTAAGTTTTGATTGCTTTTAAGTTGACTATCAGTAGTTATACCTAATACTAAACTTTTAATTGACCTATCTAAATGTAATAGTACACAATAATCCCCGACTTCTGGTTTCCAACTTGTAATATAAGGTATATTACATATTTTTGAAATATGATAATAAGTTTCTTCTACTTTTTTATTATTTATATTATATTTTTGTCGAGATTCTTGAACGATAGGTTCAACATCTATTGTATTTTTAGCCCTCTTTATATTATAAGTATTACCATATTCATCTGTTTGTTGTTCATTTTTACCATCTACATATACTGCTATGACCTTGGCAAAAGTATGACAACGCATATTTGTCATTACATTATTTTGTACTTGTGCTAAATTTCCGATAGGACTTTCTTCAATACTTGTTTTATTTATCATTTAATTTCGCCTCGTTGCTGCTTGGTCTACGGTATATTGGTCATAAAAATCTTTTGCTAATGCTTTAACTGCTATTGAGTTTTCTTCGTCATTGTTAGAAAAAGTTGTAGTCATCTTAACTATTCTATACATACCGTTGGTTGCAAGTGTTGCGCCTATTTGTACACTACTTGGTATTGATTCCGTTTGACTTATTGAAATAATACTGTTATCAATATAACACACACCATAAATAGATAATTTAGGATTTATTAAACAATTAAAATGTAATCCGTCATTAGTTAATCTTGGAATACCTATAAGCCCTGACATTGACGTTACTTTGCCGTCAGTTTTTGTTGTGAAATATACTACATCTTCAAGACTACCTTCTTCAGGAGTAATCATTTTAAGCAGCATATTTTCTTTCTTATAATACATTCCACATTGTTCGGCAATATTACTAAGATATTTATCCGCAGACCCTGAATATGTTTGTGTACCATAAGATTTGAAATTTTTAAGTTTTTCGGATAACTGATAATCAGTTACATTATTATCTTTCAATATATCTTGGGCTATCGCGTACATATTATAACCATCTTCATATGTTTTTCCAAAGAATCCATAATTAACAAAATCACCACAGTCAAAAGCATAGATAGTTACACAATTTGTTACAGCATCAGGTCTTGATAATATTGCTCTTTGTATATTACCTGCAAATATTCTTTGTAAGGGACCTGTATCTTTATACCCGAAATCAACATATATTAACCCGCCATCAAAATAATGATTTGCATATAATTGACCTAATAATCGCGGGGCTAAATTATATATATTTATTTCTAATGTATCTACTTCTGTATAAGGAAATCTACTTATAGTACCTTTAACTATAAAGTTATCAACACCCTTTGTATGGTCTACAAGTAAAGTAGATTCACCAATAGGACTAACAACTGTGATATCAAATAATCTTCCAAACATTTTCTATTCGTGTTGCCACAACATCATAAAACCGTCAACAATAGTGTCAGCGGTAGGATAAGAGCCGTAAGTAGTTTCTATGGAACCTTCAACATTTATTTTTCCAGTTTCTAAAAACCCATAATATTCATCTGTTTTAGGTACTATATATAATTGACCTAAGTCAAGATATTGATACTGACTAACTATATTCGCACCCGTTGTAAGGTAAAGTCCATATACCTTGGGTACATATTTGTTATTTTCAAGTCTATAAATATCAATATAGTATCTATCCGCTAAATTATCGTATTTAAGGTAAATCTTAAATGTAGTACCTTTAATAATATGCGTGAACGAATAAGGTACATTATCTCTAAATGCTAAGTAATATAAAGTTTGAGTTGCTTGTTCTTCCATAATTATCTGCCTGCTATTTTTCTACCTAACCATCTTCCAAAACCTACTGCTGCTCCTAAACAAGCACCAATTATAGGGTGCCCGGTTATGCCACCTATAAAAGCACCTTTTACAGCGTAACCACCTATTGTTCCAAAGAAGTCAGTAGCAACAGCGGTTCCTTGATCATTGCCTGCGTTAGATTGACTATTATTATTTGCTCTAACTGCCTTAGTTGCAGGAAATTTTATTTGTTTAACTAATACAGAGGCTATACGGATTTCTTCAAAAGTTATAGTGGGTTGCCATATACCTAAGGATACACCATCTTCTGACCAATTTAAGTTTGAAATAACCATATTATTGAACTTTTCAAATTTATCACCCTCACGGGTATTTATGGTCAACCTATAAGAATTATCCTTCCATTCTTTTATTAGTAATTTAACCTGAGGAGAAGTTAATGCAACTTCTTGTCCTTTTGAATTATAATAGAAAATATTATTAGCACTGCCATATAAACTCGCTGATATAACCATAGATATTTGTGCAGGATTTCTATATGCGTGGTCAGCTATAGGTGTACCTTCCGTTGTCGGGTAAGATGTAAGAGAAGTACGCATAGTAGGTGATACATTACTTGCAGTTCTAAAATAATATGTTTTTCCGTTTTCTTTATCGGATTCAAATATAGATACTAATGCCATATAAAACCTTTATAATAAATTTATTTGACTTGACTGTAAACTTAGTGCTGTACCAAATCCGCCATTATAAGTATTACCATAATTATAGTTAGTTGTTGACGAATTATTCCAAGTATTTGCTATATTTGTTCCTTTAACACCTAATAACCAAGCACCTGCTGACTTAAAAGCATTACTAATTTCTAAAATAGCATTTAAGAAGTTAATAACAGTATCGAATGCAAATGATACACTTGGTGAACTCATAATCTCTACTACTAATTCAAGTCCTTTTGATAATGTATCTAATAATCTGGGTAATGCATCACTTTCTGCTAATACTTTCATTATTGCAGTTTGTACCTTTATATGGAATTCTTCTCTTAATGCTTGATATTCTTGTACATTTTCATTGAACGCTTCTAATTTTTCTGGGTCAATTTTATTTATCCCTTCAATATAGGCACCGTATAATCTACTAAATAGTTTTCTTTGTCCAGCAGTAGCGATACCTAAATCACTTACGTCCATACCAGAACCACTTAACGCTGCTTGTATTCCTTGTGCTCCTGTGGCATTAACACCAAAGGTAGCCATTATGTTTCTGGTATCTTTGTCTACAAACATTGACTGTGAAGATACAAATTGATTGCTTATCTTTGTTACTTGTGTTACTACCTTTTTTGCGACCTCTTCTACTGCTTGTGTAACTTCTATAGAGGCGTTTATAGCCGTTATTGAACCTGCTATTTTTTCTATTAGTTTAACACCAATAACAGCAAATTTACCAGTTTTAGTAGGTACCCCTGGAGTCATATCCATAGTACTTACCTGTTTCTTTAACGACTCATATTTTTTATACTCTTCAAGAGTTAATTGACCACCTTGTTCCTTGTATCTTTCAATTAACTCAATCTGACTTTTTAGTCCCTTAACGTTTTCTTCTTTGTTTAGTTCATTATAAAAAGATTGTGCAGAAGATTGCATTGATTCAGAAATCTTAGTTGCAATCTGTTTAGATGCACCCTTTAATGCCGAACTATCAACTTTTGGTATTAAAGAAAAAACATATTCTTGTAAAAAACTATTTGCCATTATCAACCTTTTGTTGTGCTAAATCCATTGCCATCTGTTCATTTCCGCATTTAACACATACTATTTCAAGTATATCCAAAACACTCTCAATATCTAAATCAAATTTTATTTCCTTATATGTCGCCAGCCCAGATGCAATTATTCCGTATAACCAAACAGGAACATTAACTGGCTCTAAATAAGAACTTTCTTCTATTTTGTTTGAAGTATATCTTGGAATGTTTTGGATTCGATAAAAACGGGCAATAATACCTCTGTTCTAAATTTTATAAATAAATCTAACAATAAAGACGGGTGTTCATCTAATTCTGGTAATCTTGCATTACCATTATCGTCAAGTACATTAAACCACCCACTACCTTTATTCCATTTAATGTACTTAAAGCACGCTTTAATAAAATCAGCACTTGCTTTGTCGGGTCCATTATCTACATCTTTAGATAAGCCTTTTGTGTCAAATGTTACTAAATTTATATGGTCAATAGGATTTATCTTATCAAATTTGAAAGATATTCCTTCATATAAATCTGTGATTTCGTGTTCCCAATATTTTTCCATAAAGAAAAATCTCCTTTGTTTATTTAATTATATTTTATATTTTATTTATATTGCATATAATTTCTGTCTTTCATCTTATCATAAGTACCTTTTCTTACAAGCCCATAAGTAACAGCACCGCCGAATTCTAATACACCTTCCTGCGACATAACTCTTAATTCTTCTCCATCGTCATTAAATATAGTATCACCTAAGTTAAGCACATCAGGGTAAACAACTGAGAAAGAATATTCTGCGTCAATTCTGTCACCTAATCCTTCACTTTGCATTGTAAAAGTAGGTGCTTTTTTAATCAAGACACCATATATTTGTTGTTCAGTATATATAGGTACTACTCTTCCAAATTCGTTAAAATCATATACTTCTTGCCTTATTACTTTATACATTTTTCCGCCCATAGTATCAAGTACCATTCTAAGGGATTGTAAATCAGGCATATACTGATTATTCATTTAAGACAAGCACCTCCACATCAATATCTTTTGCCAACTGTGGTATATTTGGATTTTCAACCTTAATACATTCATTTACGGTAAATGTGAAATCATTTCTTTCCCACCATTGACCGTTTATTGTTTCTCGTGCAGACTCTACATTATTTGTTCCATAGAAGAATAATCCTGCTTTTTCTAATTCCATTAAAATAGCACTTGTTCTTAAAAGAGAAAATAATGTAAGAGCAATAGTAGGGCTGTTTTCTCCATATATAGTATATGTAACATCAATAAATCTCTGCATATATACTGCATCATTATCGTCTACATAACTTTCGTCACCAGGCGTAAATTGTACTTTAATATAGATAAAATCATCTTTATTAGAAAACCCACTCATTCCATCGTCATATTGTTGGTTAATAATATTTTTTGCTGTGTAACCACCAACATTTTGGTAAGCAGGTCTTATATTCTTTTTATTAAATTTTGGCAAGAGTTTTCTTGTTAAACTTTGAAAGAAATCTTCATATTGTTCCCTTGTCCAAATAATTGATTTATCTAATGACATTATAATACCTTTATTTCATTATATATTTAACTCTACCACACCTTTACCAATGGGTTAATTATTTATATTAAGCATTGATAAAAGTCTGTTAGAATACAGATTTTCGGGCTTAGTCTTTATCTTCAACCACAAGTCCTCGTAATGCACTTCTCATTTGACCTGTCCAGATACCAACTGTTTTTTCAACTGCCTCGTCAGCAGTAACAGATTTATTCTTTTTCATTACATCTTTTGCCCAAGCCCTAATCGTAGAATCTGCATTTTCTTTCCATTTTGGATTCTGGTCACTTGATACAAAATATGCTTTACATTGCCGTTCCATAAATAATGCTAATTTTTGCATATATTCATCAGCGGCAACTTGGTCACCTTGCATAAGGGCTTCAAATACTTTACTGAAAAACTTTTTTTGAATTATATCTATATTATTGTCCCTAACCGGACCAAGTAAAGGTCTACCGTCAATATCTTTAGCAGCAGAACCGTGTTCAAAAAGCCATAAAATTTCGGCGTTATTTATAGATGTTTGAGGTTGAATATCTGTTTTAGATTTTTTAGAATTTTTTACTGATTTTGACTTTGAGGTTGCTTTTCGTACTTTTGAATCTTTAGGTATGCCGTATATTACTTTTTTATTGTAATTTGCAGGAACATTAAAAAATGATTTATCTACAAGTACATTTATATCTATAATATCTGCCATAATAATTTTAGGTTGATATTAACATACCGAACCACCCTCTTGCACGAGATAATTGAACTAATGCAGTACCATAACCAGTTCTATACCAGAATTCATATCCGGGATTATGCTCCATAGTTAAAGAGGTATCGTACGAATAACTGATTCCTCCAACTGTTCTTGATGTCATTACACCACCTGCAACAGAATCAGCACCTACCGATTGTGCTAACGAAGGGTCAGTTATACAAGCATAATGGGCAACCCCAAGCGAAACCGCAAATCCCCAGTCCTCTAACCAATAACTATAATTAAATTGTGCTTTACATTTATCGACAAATTCTCTAAATATAAGTTTATTATCTGGGTTACACGCCCATTCTTTAAGTTTAGGAATATATTTACAAAATGTTTTAAGAGTGTACCTTGGCGGTTTCACTTGATTAGGAAGTCCAATTATCATATTACAAAGTCCTTACTAAGATACCTTCGTCAATTAAAGACCTAATACCTTTAACTTCTAAATCCATAGCGGTAAGTTGTTTTTTCTCACCTTTATGAAATACTATAATGTTATTATCGTCTGTTGACCAAGTACCATAAGTTTGTTCTATTCTGCCGTTTGCATCAACACGCGATTGACAGCTTAAATTCTTATAAACAGTGATACTTCTATCACACAAGTATGTGCCGGGTATATATTTACCATTTGCCATATTATAAATTCTCCTTTGAATAATTTTTATACAAGGTGGTTTTTTACGCCACCCTGTTGATATTAGTTATTTTAGCCTTGTGCAGCGAAATCCCAATACGAAACAGCACCAAATGTATCGGCGCTCTCATTGTACGGAAGTTGGATACGAGATACCTGACCGACAAAGTATGTGGTATAGCACGCTTTATCAATGTTAGGAGCGGTATAATAACTCTGAATAGGATAAGGAATATCCATACGGACATAATCTTTATCGAACTTGTAAGCAATTATACGACCTGTGTTATGTGTGCCAATACCGTTAAGTCTTGCACGACCACGAATCTTAAGAACATAGTTATTAACACCAGCAGCAACTGCTTCGTCAATACCTATATTGTGTTTCATAATGAATTCACGCAATGTCGCGGTATATAATGCACTGAACCTGCTCGAAAGAATAGCAGCATCTTTCGTAGGAAGTAATAACGTATCAGGTAACATTTCAATGTTCTGGTTAGTGTTAGTAAGATAACGGTTAAGAACACCGTTGATGAAACTTACGATTTCTTCATCCGTCATACCTTCAAATCCAGGTTTAGTAGCGTCTTTGGAACCTGCCGGAATTTCATTAACAGGAACATTAGCGTTGTTAATAAAGCCATCAACACCTGCGCGACCTTCATAAGCAATACGGTCACAGAACTGATCCCAACCAGCCATAATAGCATCTTTATAAATTGCTTCAACTGCTTTTTGGAAACTAATCTTTTCGAGTTTGTCAACTTCAATAAACTTCATATCATAAGCAATTTCAAAGTTGTAAACTTCAACTGCCGTATGATTGAGTTTAGCATTAACACGAGGAATAATGTTGACGTTATTACCCATAACGTTTTGGTCCTCAGTGGGCTGACCTGCCCATTCTACCGAGAAGTAATCCACGAAATCAACCATTCCACCGCCGACATCGATAGGAATATCTTGTGCGTAAGTGTAGTTGACTTTCGGTTGATATTGTTTATTGTGAAGTTTGCTAAGGGTTGTCATAACGAATGCAAAGTTTGCATCGTGAATACGTGCCTTAACAGGGTCTTTATACAACTGATGATATACAGCAGGAGCCCAATCCCTTAATTTGATACCAAGTTTTTGTTCGCCGTGAGTAGCCGCAATACTTTCCGTGCTATCTCTGAGGCTTACTTGCTGAAAAATTTGATTTGCCATCTTAGTTCCTCCTCTTAATAACGGACACGGACAACGGTTACACTACCTTCCGAAATCCCTCTAAATTCCATATTAGCACAAGCAATCGTACCACTATTAGAAGTAGTAAATGCTTTCTTGCTAAAATCATAATAAACAGCAGCACCTTCTTTAGGTTGTGTACCATCTAACCTAACTGCTACATCGCCTTGAATAACACAAGCACAAGCGTCACCACCAATGAACTTAACTTCGTCTGCCGATTCAGGGAAGTACGGGTCAAGTTTAACATTAGTGCCTAAGCAAATACCAGCAACTTTGTCGTCTGCTTTCGATGCCGGAGCATATACTTGTGTTCTGTCGGTGTAAACTAAAAGTTCGCCCCCCATAACACCTGCTACTGCGTTACTCGACGTATCGGTTTTAGCGATAGTGCAAGTACGAGTTTTAATATCGTTGATGTTTATTTCACGGCCAAGCAACAAACGCTGATAACCGTCTTTACCGAAAATTCTTGCCATTATTTTTATTCCTCCAAATTATTTAATTCTTAGCCGCTTTATTATAACGGTCTTGGAACGATTTTTGTACATCTTCTGCTGTTACAACAGGAGCCGAATCTTTAACTGCTGCAAATTTAGAATATGCCTTCACCGAACCACTCTTCTTTTTAGGAGCAGCATCTTTTTTCATACCTTCGTCCATCTTAGGTAAGCAAGCATCTGCGTCCATTGCTTTGTTTTCTTCAATAGGTTCTAATTCATCGTCGTCGTCTTCAATTTCTTCGACTTCAAAAGTATCATCTTCATCTTCTACTGGCGTATCTTCTTCCATAGGAACATCTTCGTCAGTTACGATTTCTTCTTCAACTTCTTCAGGTACATCTTCGTCAACAACGGGTTCTGCTTCATCAGCACCAATACCTAAATGTTCACAAATCTTAGTGAGCATATCCAAAACTTGACTCATTTTATCGTCGTCGTCATCGTGGACAGGCTCTTCTGTAACAGGTGCAGGTACTTCTTCAGTCGAAATATCATCATCTTCTATGACATCAAGTTCTTCTTCAGGCTCTGCATCTACTACTTCGTAAACGTCCTCATCAAGCATCTTATACTTGAATTTTTTGCCATTACGGATATTCTTCATTCCGTTTTGTCCTCCTAATTTATTTAATGATTTTGCACTATCTCTAATAGTAGCACACCCTGCCCTACCACTGTCAACAAGTGCTAAGTGATTTCCTCTTATATTAGTCATCACATATCGACCTGACTGGTCTTGTATTATATCTGTATTATAACCTAACGACAATTCTCTTTTTTCACCGCTTTTAATTAACTCTTGTACTTCAGGGTCAAAAACTATTACATCGCCAACTAAACAGTTTTCTAAATTACCTGTACCCCTTCTAATATTCCTAATGGTACCTACCATTAAGTCTTTATAATTCTCCGGCGTTACATCGTCTTGTGGGTGTTCGTTACAAAATGGTTTATTCTCAAAAGAAGCAATAGCCTCAGGACTAAATACTTCTTCAGGAGTTCTATATACTTTTACAATTTTATTTGGGTCACCGTCTTGCATTATCTCACTTTCCAAATAGTCATAACTACCTGTTCTTGCAAGTATGCAGTCATAGCAAATAAGATAACCTGAATTATCTTCCCAAATACGAGGAGTTATCTTATGCCCAAATGTTAATCTGTTATCAATAATTCTCATATATTCCTTTCTATATAGTCAGGGTAAATATTAACATATAACTTGGTTGATTGTTTTTGTTCCAATGGCTATAAAAACACGCTTTAAGAAATATTTAACGGTATTTAGTTAATATCTACCCTGTTACATAAATTATTATATATAAATTAATTTTTATCTATTATTTTAATTAGTTTAGTATTGTCTTTATTTTATAGTGGAGTCAAATGCTTTACTATTAGTTATTGCTTTTTTAAGTTTATCTACACTTTCTTGACTCGGGTGTGCAGGCATAAATCCTGCTAATTCTCCAGGTAACTGCATAATTAACTTTGCCCATACTTTTAATTCTGGTATTTCTCTACATACATCTCTATATTTTGGAGAATTATTTCTTATATCTTGTTTAGTTACACCGTATTTTGCAATTTTCTGTTGTAACGCTCTATTAGCAGGTTCTACAAGTTTCTCAAGTTGTTTTACAATAGACAAATATTTAGAATAATCTTCATCTTTAATAGCAGAGTCTTTTATATTATCTATATACTTAAATAATTCTTCGACAGTATTAAATTTATTATCAGGGAATGTTTCTACCTTGCCATTCTTATGCGTTATTGTATATTTTCCATTAGAATAGTTAAATATAACCCCATTACTTCTAATACCAGACCACGCATCTTTTATAGAAGAATCTAAACCCTTTTTTGCTCTGGCAGATTTTTCTGCTTGTTCATAACCATATAAAATCTCATCATATCTTCGACTATTACCCATAGGATAATTATCATTACGAGATTTGTAACTGTGTAAATCCATTCTATAATCACCAGGACGACCAAACGATCTGTCTCTGCTTAAAGCATCTATTGCTCTATCCCATTCTCTATTTAGTGCCTCAGCTTCTTTTTCCGCATACTGTTTATTATTAATAATAAATTGATATTTTTTAGGGTCATTATTTCTAAGTTCCTGCCATTGATAAGAATTCCATTTATCACTCATATCTAATAATTTCTTCCATTTATTCCACCAAGCATCACCTTTTTGTGCTACTTGTTTAAGATTAGATAATAATACTTGATTTATATCTTTTATTGAGGAATCTAAAATAGGCTCGCCGAAATGAGGGTTAGGATATTCAGTGACTCCAATTACCTCTGCATTAGGTTGATGTTTTGTAAATTTATTTATAGCGTCTTCTTTTGTTGCCGCTTTAACAAGTATGCTTTGGTTTACTGTTCCTTTTTTATAGGATATTTGGAATAAACCTATTTCACTCATACCTGGTTTCCATTGAGATATAGAATCTCTAACCTCATCCGTTTTAACTGACTTAACTTTGCTAATAGCGTCTATATGACTTTTTGCATCAACTATATAAACCCTATCGCCTTGTGTAATTTTGAATTTTTTCATTTAATACCTCTCAATTGAAATTATTTCCGTATTTTTCTATAAATTCTTTTTTATTATAAATAGCGATTCTACCGCTTTTTATTATTGCGTTTGACTTTTTAGTAGATTTATTATATTTACTATCTACTACTAACCTCTCTGCTACCTTTACTGGAAACGATATATCATCTATTCCAAATACTGGTAATTCAATACAGCGACAGTTAGGTGTTTCACCTGCATTACCTTTCATTCCGTCAAGAATAGGCGTATCATTAAAGAATACTAATACATTATTCATTAACTTATGACTTGGTCTTACCCTTGCATCTTGACTTGTACTCCACATATAACAGTTAATATCTAAACTCTTTGCTCGTACTTCTGTTAATGCAGAATTTAATTTAGCACTTTCCGTTCTGATAATGAGTTTTGCTCGTTTACCCATTTTCTCAGTAATATAGTCTTCTATATCCTGTCCACGGAATCCTTCGCCTTTAAGGTATGCTTTTTTAAGTTCTCTTTCAACATCTGCTGGTAAGTTTTTTATGAGCGACATATTCTCATTAAACTTATCCAAAAAAGGTTGATATATCTTAGTTTCTTTAATTAGGCTTGGTAATGCTTGTTTGAATAATTCTTCTTCTCGTTGTTTTTGTTTTTGTATATTTTGTTGTGCTAAGCCTATTGTTAAAGACTCAAGAATATTTGCAAAGCCTTCTCTATTCTTTTTTAGAACGTCTAAACCTAATCTGTTAATATGTTTTTTAATCCCTGTGAAATCTACCTTTAGAAGTTTATCTAATGCGTCTTCTATGGTAGAATCTTTTTTAAGGTTCAGTTGCTTAGTTAATTCTTTCTTTAAGTAATTGAAAAATTTAACTGCAGCGGTCTGATTAGGTTTTAAGCGTTTTCGTTTGCGTAAAAGAAAACTCGGTGTAAGTTTCTTTTTCATTTATCTTATAAATTATACTTTCTAAATAAACCTTGTTTCTCATCATCAGAAAGTCTATTATCGGATTGTATTTCTTTTTTCAATACGCTCCATAAACCCTGGACACTGTTATATATTTTACTATATCCATCTACACCTTCTAACAGTTGTATAGCGTTATTTAATCTTGATAATTGACTATCGTACCTATCTAAAGAAATGTTATAAGCATCTGCTACTTCCACAACTCTATCTGGATTTATCTTAACTTCTAATTTTTGTTTTGCCGTTTCAGCATCTGTAGCATAAACTACATATTTCTTGTCATTCTTCTTAATTACAAATTTCTTATCCATTTTCTTATCCATAACCTTAGTTGAATTATTAAATATTTGCTCCATAGCGCATAAAGTAGTTGCACATACTTGACAACCTTCTTCTATAAAATTGTTACCTAAATTATTATCGTTTATTTCTTGTGCAAATTCACCAAATTCTTCGGCGATTAAGGTAAGCCATTGAGCAGGACTTAAATCTTCCTGCTCGCCGTACTTATCTTTTATATATTTAACACAATTATCAATGTTAATTTTTAAGTCTTCTATTGTCATCATTGCTTTTTACTTTTAATGTATTTATTTATTGCTTCACTTTCAGATTCCGCAAATACTTTGTATTGTTTATCTCCTACCTTTATTGTATAAGATTTACGATTTTTAATATTATTTGGATTAGAATCTCCTATTTTTCCAGGTGTTCTTTCATCTACCCAATTTATAAATTCATTTATAATTTTAGTACTTTGTGAATAATTATTATAGTCAAATAAATCTTTTAACTGGCGTATCTCTGCTTGCCCCCAGTTTTCGTAGGAGTGAGCTTTTTCTTTCTTTAATTTATTTTTTAATTGTTTTGCTTTTTTAGTTAATTCAGTAATATTAGCAGAATCTTTTATAGCAGATAAGAAATTGTTTACAGCCTTTGTATATTCTTTTGATATTTGACTGTTTTTATAATTATTAACAAGTCTTTTATATTCGTTATAGTGCCGTTTAGTTTCTTCTTTATCTAACTTAGAATTATTGATATCTGTCTCATAGTCTTTTTTTAATTCCGCTAATTGACCGATAAGTATATTAACAACGTCTTTATCATTACCTTCCTCCATAACCTTATTTATTGTTCTTTTAAGGTCATCGTAAGATATACGGTTATGATAAATATTATGTGCAGGAACTCTTGTTGCTTTTTGTAGCATTGACATATCTGTTTCAGCCATATCGTGTATAGCACTATCATTCTCACCGCGTAAATATCTCTTTGTTCCTTCTTTCTCACCATATTTTGCTTTGAGTTTGTCTGCTAATAAGTTATGGTCTAAAGTATCATTCGCTGATTTTAATGAGAACGATATTATACCACCGCCCGAGTAAGTAGGTTCGCCGTGATAAGTTTTATCAGTTACTTGATAATATATTGTATAACCACTACTTGATTTTGTTTGGAAAATATAATATGTAATACCTAATGCACTCTTTTCTTTTCTAATAATCTTTTCTACTTTTACTGGATCAGAATCTTTTGTCATAACTGTTGAACAGTCCTCCAATTTTTTAAGTTCTTCTCTGATGGCTTCCATCTCAGCCGTTATATGTTCTGTAGGTTGACCTAAATTATCAAGCCTATCCCATTCTTTGTCTAATTTGTCTAATTCTGCTTTAAGTTGTTGTTTTTTATTATTGTCAGAATCAGTTAAATAATTATTTAGAGAAGGATTCCATTTCTTAAGATTATCTAACTTAAAATAAAATTTACCATCTGAAACATAACGGCCTTCATCTTCATTAAATACTCCCTTATCCCCACTATGAAGTGAAACAAGTTCAGGAATATATACATCACCGAAAGTTTTAGCTGCGTTAGATATACCATTAAATATACCTTTATATGTTTTGCCATTAAGCTTAACTTTTATACTTAAAGAATCCATCATATCACAGTCACTAACTATATTTGTTCTTGAATTTTTAGATATCTGAACCCATCTACCTTGTTTCTTTAATTGAGACGCAATCGCTTTTGCTAATTGCGGATTTGGTACATCTGCTTCTTTATGATATACACCTTTTTCATTTATAGTCCATACTTGATAACTATCACTATCTTTTATAGAGTAATCATTTAATCTTACCAGTGCACTATTTACAAAATGAACGGTTTTAGTAGCACCTGTTTTAACATTCTTAAGAGTTACATCTCTATAATTATTATTTACTCCCCTTTGAGTTTCTTTTATATCCACAACTTCTAATACTTCACCATCTTCTACTATTTTCTGTCCTATTTTTAAGTTTTTACCACTTACATAAGATACATCTTTTATAGAAGAATCTTTAATATTTGATGCTATTATTTTTTTAAGCATTCCTGCAGATTGATATTGATATTTTTTACAATGTTTTTCCGTATCACCAGGTCCTATTACAGAAACATAGTGATAATCAGGTTGTACAATAATATTGTTATTATTAGATTCTTTTACCCATTTTCCGTCTTTATAATCAAATCCAAAAGACTTCAAAACTTCTATTTCACCTTGTGCTGTATTATCAGCGTCGTTAAGATATTTATTTCTTACAGTTATAGTTCTATTACCATTGCTGACGAAAGCAATTAAACTCGGATTATATTGATGAATTTTGAAAACAGCATTGTCAAAATCACTTCCATTATATTTATAGGAAGTCCAATCACCATCTTCTTTTATTTTTACAAAACCATTAGTTCTTATTGCGTCTTCACCAGTGTACCTGCTAATAGAATCACTTACTGTGTTATCTCTTAATTTACTATGTAAAGTTTTAACGGCTTGATTATAGTCATTTGCTTTAACTACATAGGTTTTTTCATTATTTACTTTAATTCTAAATTCTCTCATATATTGTTCCTCTTAATGTATAAATTCAAATACTAATACAGTTGATTTATCGCCTTTAGAAACGACTGCTGACGCTGTGCCGGTTGTTTCACCAGGTAACCATAAAATAATACTACCAGTAGGTAATTTAACTGAATTAGCGTCTGCAACATCTAAAGATGTTAATTGTGTTCCATTCCATTTAAGGCTTGTTATTGATGCTTCTCCTGTTTGTACTGCAATACCTATCCAATAATGTTCGCCCTGATTAGGATTAGTACTGTTAAACTTAACCATTTTATCTAACGGTGCATAAATCTTAAATTGATTTTCATCTTGACCATTAGAAACAGTTACAACAGTTTGGTTTTTAGCACAATCTACTTTATTCGCATCTTGTGGCACATTAGCAGGGTCTAACTTATAAACTTTTACAGATGTCATAACATCTTCTACAGAATCACCTGCTATAAAATCATTTATGCCAATTCTTTGCATAATCTGTGCTTGTTCATCTGGTACTAATATTGTAACGAATTGAGGTGTTTTTGATTTAGTCATTTTATATTCGGTGCTAAAACGAGTTAAGAATTCACCTTCGCTTCGTGTTGTTTTCACTAACTTCATATATAAGATTCTCCTTATTTATAATCTATTTAATCATTATTTCTATAATATTTCCTACATAACTGTTCTAACTTAGCATCAAACGGGCTATTATTACTTGATTCAAATATCACGTTATTATTATGGTCTTTATATGCAGTTATAGCATATCTTTCAGATTCTGAACCCTTATATAACCGTTCTATATAATTCCACATATCTTCGTGGAACATTAGATTTTGTGTAGTTAATATTCTAATATATAGATATGTATTATTACCTAAACGATATACAGTGTCGTCATATATTTTATTTAAGTTTAGTGCAGAAGGTATATTTTCTTTGTATGAAAACGACACACCTTTTATAACAGAACCTATATCTCTTATTACTGCTTTAACTTTAAGTACTGCCTGTCGTTGATTCTCAGCCTTAACGATAAAATTTCTATCATTTATTTTAACTCTATATTGTTTTATCATTTACGCTTTTTCCTATCAAAGAATTTATTTTTAAGTACCTTTTCTTTTACTTCTGCATAGTCATCGGTTAAATTATCTTCAGGTTGTTCTTCCCCAACTTGTGGTTCATTACTACCTAAATCCATTCCACTCAGTTCATTTTCTTCTTCACCCGACTGCTGGTCCATTTGTTTTGCTAACTCTAAATCTCTTTCTGCTAAGTTAGCACCAAATCCAGTTATAGCCGAATATTGTTTTAATTCTGCTAATCCTGTTTCTTTTGTCATTAACCCTGCTTCGGTAAGAGTATTTATAGCACCTGCTACACTATTTATAAGATTTACTTTTGCATCAGGTTCCATATCATTTATACTATTAAAATCATAGTCTAAATCGGAAGGTACTTCTAACCCTTCTACCTTAAATATTATAGGTAATAATTTATCTAATTCTACCCTTAACTCTGCTTCTTGTTTTCCAAGAATTGTTTGTGCGTAGAATACCATTTCAGTTGCATTATCACCTAAACCATTTTTAGTTTGTCCGTAAATCAAAACCTGTGGCATTTCAGCAGCACCTGCAATAAGTTCTTGTTCGTTTTGTAATAAATCATTTAATCCATTTAATTGAAGTTCTTTTCTGTCATATTCGTCATCTTTATCAATTAAAACTAAATCATTTATATTTCTATAATTATTTATTGCAGCCAACTGAGCACCTAATTGTGCTTGTGCTCCACTGTTACCCATACTAAGTCCACTCATCATACCTCTCATACCCGAAACCTTAACAATTTCAAGTAATGATTTGCCGACAAGTGATACGGAAGACATATTCATTGTGGTGTGGGCAAGAAGTGTTTGATAAATATGCTCTAATTCACTTAACCCCCAACCCATAAGTCTATCTTCCATCATTCTTACAGTTCGTCTATTTGTATGACGAAGTACTCTGCTATGATGTACTCTTGTGAACTGTGTAGACCGTTTAGAATCGCCGTTATCTAAATAGAAGGTATAATATTTAGGCGTATTAAAGTCAACGCTCTTGAAGTTAGTTACTAATTCAGTACTTGTTTCTAACCCATACCATCTATCTGTTGTATATAATCTTATAGGTGAATGTGGTTTTATATTATTTATATTTAATGGTTTTGATAAATCTTCTTCACCGTCGTCAACCATAATAAGAGAGGCAGCACCACCAAATAACCTTGCCTGCTCTCGTCCATAAATAAGTTGACTGTTTAATCTATTTAATCTTTTGTAAACATTTTCTAATTCGACCGGGTCTGTATCACATTTTATAGCAATACCGTGTGACCACATATCTTGTGCAACCCTGTCAATTATTCTTCTAAATATCCAGTTTCCGTGATATAATTCTATGATTGTCATTCTGTCGAATGTAATCATATCAGTGAAATATTCGCCACTGTTAAGATTTATATCACTTATACCTAATTTAAGTCGACTATTATTGAAAGACCCATCTTTAACGCTCACGCCATTACTAACGGACATACCTAATGCGTCGTCCATTAACTTTGTAGCCATTTTAATGCGTTGTTCTACTGATGCTTTACTTATATCAGTTGGCATCTTAGGTGCAGCGTCACTGATGGATATTTCAATATTGTCTATTAAAGTGTTCTTTTTGAGCCTGTCCATTTATCTTCTTAATATGCGTAACCAGATACGCTTATTGTTCTTGCTCCTGCCGAAGTCATAATGACCACGATAATCGGTGTGAATTTTTTATTTTGTTTATCCTCTACAGATATTGCACTTACAGGAACTGTAAATACATAATAACCATTTAATAAAGTTGTTCCTTTATGGATTATAGAATATGTTTTTTCATTATATTTAATAAACATATCTTCTCCGCTATAAACGGAATTAGACAGTATTAAACCATTGTTAATATATCTGTTAAGAACAGTGTTTATTGCCGTAACAACCCTTGTTTGTGCCGTTGGAGTAATACGAATTTTACTTGTTACTATATCTAATAAAGCATACGCAATGTCGTTTTCTATACAAGTTACACCAAAGTCGCTGTCAATAGATGTTCCATCATATAAATTTCCGCCAAAGTTAAGTACCTTATTGCCAACCTTCTCAACGAAATTATATTTAGTAATCCACGTATCATAGTGATCTTTACTATCTATCACCTCTAACCCATTTTCGTCCGTGTAGCAATAATCTTCAATAGTATTAAATCCGTCAAGTCTTATTTGCGTTGTAAACGCTAAGAAAGCTAACGCATCATCTGTTTTGACTGTGGTATCTACTAATTTAACAAATATGTTATTATTTTTAACCGCTGCTAATTTTGCTTCGTTTTCCTCAGTATTTTTAACTGTCAAACATAATCTTACAGTATATGGAGCAGAAACATCTTCGTTAAGGTCATTAATATTTGTAGCAGTTAATGAATTAAAAATATCTTGTGATACTGTGTAATAAATGAAATCTTGGAAAGTTTTTTTAATTGATTGCACATCATCTGCAGTAGGTATTTTATTATCACATAACACAACAATTAACTCTTGTCCGTCGTAATCAAAAAATCTATGGAGATTGTTAATAACATTAGGATCAAGTGGGTTTGATTCAACCGTTGTACTAAGTATCTTATTAAATGTATCTACTGTTAAAGGTGCATTATCTTTATCTTTGCCATCTATGTTTGTTATTTGGCGAGTTAAACCTTTCTCCTCGTTTAACAGATAAGTACAATATCCATTAAAAGCAGTATTAGCAGTTTTATTCATAAAATATACCGCTTTTTTATAACTGCCAATAGGAGTTGTTTCTCTTACAATATTAAAATTAACATCTATAAGTTTATTGATATCTACCATTCTTTGTTCCTCCTATCAGCCGATATTAGATTCCTGAGATTCTATATTACCTGCCATAAATGTATAGGTACGCTCAGTTGCTGTTGAACCTACAGAATTTTCAGGTATGCCTTTAATAAATACTTGTGTAGCAGTAAATGCTAAGTTACCTGTATCATCTGTAACTGTTAATGTACTTTCTGCTTTGTCTGGATTTGCCCAGCACCATTTTGCAAATTCTGTAAGTACTTTAATATGAGGGGATGTTTGTTGTAATTGTATCGAAATAGTACCAGACCTATCATTACTATGAGCAACAACTACACCACCATCAGCAGTAGAACTCATACTAAATATATCCGTACTATATGAATAACTAATCTTTTCAATTTGTTTTTGACCGCCACCTAAATTTATATAGGACTGACCGCCAAAACTTGTAAGGCCATAATATTCATTATACAATGTACCTCTTACTGACGATAACGAAAATACTTTCATTCTATATTATTCCTCCACTTGTTCTTGTTCTTGTGGCGCCATTGATTTTTCTACTGTCTTTTTCGCTTCTCTGACGCCTTTATTAAATAATTTACCTTCCTCTTCATCAATTAAACTTAAACATTTATTTAATTCACCGACGTGAGGAAATTCTTCTTTCTTTATATCCGCTAATACCATTGCTAATTGATTATATAATTCATCATTAGTTTCTTTATAATTTCGCATAAATTCGGTGATAGCGGAAGTATAACCGTCTATTGCTTCATACTCATCATTTATTAAATTTCTAATTCTTTGTTGAGTAAAAGCAATCATATCTCGAATACCAAGTTCTTTAGAATCTTTTTCAGATAATTCATCTTTTACCTTACTTGTATCTTTAACTTGTTTAGTATCAGATAACTTTTTTTCTTGCCTTATATAATCTAAGGCTTCAAAGTTAATACTGTCCTCAATCCTAATGGGTATTCCATTTCTAATAATATATTTGCTCATTATATACCTCTTATTTTTAATTACATAACTATTTTATTAAATTTTGTTATAATTTATATTTTTTTAGTACCACTGCCCACCAATACCTTTGAAATACGTTACTAAACCTCTTACGCAACCTGCCATTCCTTCATCTAATGTTTCTTGTACATCTGTGCCTTTACGGCGAGATGATTCGGTTATTCTTAATTTAGCAATGTCGTTTTTTGTTTGTGAACAACTATTACATATTTTAATTTTGTTATTATAAAAACCAGATTTAACAAGTTGGAAAGATTTGTCCGTATCTGTGTCATTAAATTTGGTCATAAATACAGAATTTTTATCAACTAAGTTAAATAATCTATTTTCATAACTACAATCTAATAATAAATTTCCTCTTAATTCTTTTGCCCACTGTTCAAATTTATTTATACCGATAAATATATATTCTTTTTCGACAACATATTCGTCTCTATCAAACATTCTATTTATACCAAGTACCTTTATCGTATCCCCGTTAATAGTTGCACCGTAGTCCAAATATTGTGAATTATCTCTAACACTATCTGGTATTATATTTTGATAGGTAAAACTATTTGTGTATATACCCATTCGTCTACTTGTGAAATGATATATAATCATTTGACTTATAGCATCTACAACGTCGTCGTGAACTAAAAATGGAAATTTTAATAAACTACTTATTGCTTCTGAGGTTTTATCGGATTTAACAAATCTTACCGCTCCATTTTGCATATATGTTGCTGCTATAGACAACCGTTGAGATTTGCTGTCTGTTCCGGGATTAAAAGGTGCCAAGCCGGCAAGTTGAGAAGATAAATCTTGTAATAATGCACCACCGTTTGCTTTATCTTCAACTATTTGTATTATTGCTGGGTCTATATTTTCAAGACTTACTAATAATTCTTTTTCTTTTATATACCCTAAATGTTCTTGCCACGCTTCGCATATTACTAATTCATTACCTCTACCATATCCTTCTGCGAACCCGTGGTAGTCATTTATTTCTTTATCCTTTACCGGGCAGTCGTGTGAACCATAATGGAATTCTGCCATAGGTTTATAATCCTGTCTAAATTCTTCTTCACTTATATAATGTATATATTGTTCTTTAACAATATTACTTGCACTCGCTCCTGCGTCCTGTTGGTATTGAGTATTAAACTCGTCTATACCCATTTCCATTTTAGCAGTAGAATAATCTCCAAATCTTTCAGGCCATAATTTTTCACCTTTTTTAATTATTTTAACTTTTCCACTGCACGGATATATTAAAACTCTATCGTCAGTTGCTATTGCTTGTATTTCTGTATGACTATATACTTGTGATAAATCTTTGTCTTCTTGTATATAACCACTTACATCGCCTCGTGCAATTCTCTGTTCTATATGCCATATTACGCCTGTTTTCTTTGTGTTAAGTCGGGTTGGAAGTGTTTTTCTAAAAAAGTCTATACTATTTCTTAATACTTGTCCATCTTTTCTTGCATTATCAGCGGAAGTTAAGTCGTCCGCTATAATAACATCAGCACCAAAACCTGTGAAAGATGATTGACACACGGAATAAAATGTTGATCCGCTGTTAAGTCTAATCATTGAAGCAGTTGAATTTTTAAGTCTATATGCACTGTCTGTGAAATAATACTTAAATTTATCACTTTCCAATAATTTTTGGCGTTTAGTATTCATTTCTGTTGACAAGCGTTCTGTATGAGATACACTTGCAACGGATATAGGTGAGTTAAGTCCTAACCAAACAGGTCCACAAATATTTAATATAGAACTTTTTGAATGACGAGGTGGCATATTCCAATCGTGGTTATGAACGTGTTCGCCATTTATAAGTTTATCTCTAACAGGGCATTCCCCGTGAGATTTTTCTTTTATATAGTTATATTCGTCGTCTGTTATCCAATCTCGCCAAACATAATTCGGCAAAAAATGCTTCACAGAATACTGGAAGCACTCACATAGATATTCCATAAGCCAAATATCACTATACTGAGCCGTTTCATATGCGTCCCACATTTCACGTAAGAAAGCATATAACGACTTTTTCATTTGCCACATTTTGGCTTCTCTTAAATTTATTGTCGTTGGCATAAAAAAAATTCCTTTGATTAGTTATACAAATATATTGTATAAAATCAAAGGAATCAATATATATTTTATTTTGTATTATGGGTCTAACAGTACATCTAACGTAACTTCCCACCCTTGTGTATTTTGTGGTTGAACTTCGTTTCTATTTTTTATAATATAATTTCTAATATAATCGTCATATAACAACTGTGCCCAGTATAATATATGTTCCATAATCCCGTTTATCGTTGTAACACTTACATTATTATCGTTTAAGAAGTCAAACGCTTTCCGTCTTGCTTCATCGTAAGATAAATCTTTGAAATCATTATGATTTTTCTGATAAGTATTTTTATAACTTTTTATCTCTGATTCATAATCAGTTGGGCTAAGTTTTTTAAGTTCTTCGTACTTCATTATAAATACCTCTGTTTGTTTACAATATATTATACTTAAATAATATAGATTTTTGTAAATTATTCTCTTATATAAGGTTTACCGTTCTTACCCGTTTTTCCTTTAAGTGCGTTATAAACTGATTCTGGTTTATCTCCATACCCAAATACAATATTAGAACTTATAGGTCTATTTTTACTTATTGACCTACCTATAACCCTATTCATACTTTCTGTACTGTCAGCAGGTTGATATTTAATTTCTATATCGTAACCGGCATCGTTTAAGTAATTTAACCATTTTTCATTAAGAACATCTTCATCAGAACCAATGACTGGTATAACCATATTAGTGCCGTCTTTTAATTTACTTTCAAATACATCTTTTATTATTTGTTGACTTTCTTTGTGTATGCTATTTGCTGCCAAACCATTAGATGCTTTGAATTCTGGTAATAAGAATTTTGCTTCGTCACTATCCACAACATAAGCACCTAATTCAGGTGATACTTTATTTACAATACGACTTGATTTACCACTTGCTGGTAACCCTATAACTACAACTGCTTTTCGTTCTTTCTTTATAGGCCCGTTATAAGTATCTTTGCCATTTACTTCGCCAGAATAACTGCCTCTGTTTGAAAGTATTTTAATAACTTTTTGTCTTAATTTTTTACGCTGTGGTGAATTATCATCGACAGTTTTACCGTTTACCCTATCATACTCTTTTATAAGTTTATCTATCTGCTTCTGATATGGTAAATTTTCTAATTCTTCTTTAGAAAAATATTGCTTATTTTTTATTCTTTTTAATACTTCTTGCGTTTGTTTAGAATTTTGTAATTTATTATATTTGTCTATAACTACTTTTGTTTTATGTTGTTTAACTAAAATTTCTTTAGAAACAGTAGGTTTTCTTTTCTCTACTTGTTCCTGTTTAGTTGATTTAGTAGGTTCTAATTGCTTGCCTTCGGCAACAATTTTATTTGCCTCTTCCTGAGTAAGATTTTCCCAAGTACTATGGTCATATCCTAATTCTTTTAATTTCTGATATGTCATAGGAGATAACCTAACATCTTGTAAGATTATAGTATCTTTTAATTTTAATAAAGCAGTATATGAATCAACTGCTCTGACTATATACTGCTTATTTTTGCTTGTTATCTTAAATGTTTTCATTTATTAAAATGATAAATATTTATCTTTCTGTTCTTTTGGTACTTGTTTATTTGATACCACTAATGTAGGAATAGTTTCTACACCTAATTTTTTAAGCGCCATTGCTCTATGAATACCTTCTTGTTGATTTGCATTCCGGTCTAACCATATAGAATTATTTATAGTTTTAGATTTACCTAACTCTTTAACTAATTTATAATAATTTTCATCTATGCGGTCTTCCATCATTTGTTTAACTGATTGTTCTTTTTGTGTTGCGCACGCTCTTAAATACCCATCAGGTGAAAGATTTTCAATTTTTGCTTCATACCCATTTACTGATACAGGTGCACCAGCCAATGCCGCTTTATACGCTTTTGAATAACTTGAACCATCAGTTATGTCAAATGTATAATCACTACCATCGCTTGCTTTAACAATGTTTGAACCACGTTTTGCAATATCTTTATTTATTTGTTCCCATAACTTATTACCTTGTTTAGTTGCAGATTCTAAAGTATTAGGTTTATTAGCAATAAGTTCTTGAAGTTCTTTGCTTGGGCCTTCTTCTGATTTAACAGATTCAGTTTCTTCTGGTGCTTCTTCTGGTTTACCATTTTCAAGGATATCCAAAAATGCTTCTTCAAACCTATCTTCGTCACCAATAGTATCTAAAAGTGAATCTGCACCTAAATCATCCCCTAATGTATCCGGATAATGCTTATCTAAATAAGCCGCAATCTTATCACTCAATGCGTATGCTTTTTCTTTATCTTTTCCATTATTTGAATTAGATAATTCACGAACTCTGCTATTCGCTGACGCTAATTTACCTAAGTCTTTATGTAGATTAGGATATTTCTTAACTAACTCAGGACTTATAGTGTTACCGAGTTCGCTTTTAACAGCACCCGAATTATTTTTTGATTGTTTAGTTTCTTGTTTGGGTGTTTCAGTTTTGGGTTTAGAACTTGTCTCAGATTTAGCAACTATTTTGTTTGCTTCTTCTTGTGTGAGATTTTTCCATTTGTCGGAATTGTAACCCATTTCCTTTAACTTTTTGTAAGTCATAGGGGATAACCTATCATCTTCTATAGGTTCACTGTCTTTCAAAAAAGTCTGTAATTTAGCAACAGCAGAATAAGTATCTTTTGCTTTTATTACATATTGTTTATTACCTCTGGTTATCTTATAAGTTTTCATTGCCCTTCCCTTTGTCGTAATGTATTTGAAAGTCTATCAAGTCGACCATTTTCATCATTTATACTATTTAATATAGTTGCGAGTTCTTTTACTTCGTGATTTAATGCTAAATACATCTGGTGTGCTTGATTTTGTGCGTCTATATCTTGTACATCAGTCGAATATGTATTTAGTACTAAATCTACTTGTTCAGCGAGTTTTATAAGATGTTCACAATTTCTTTTTATATCCTCGCCGAAGTTAGTATATGTTTCTACTCTGCTCGTATATGGTATCATAGTATTTCCTTTTTACAAAATTATTATATAAGAATTATTATAAATTAAATATTATTTCTTTTTCTTGTCTTTTCTGTACGCAGAAGTCGACCTTAATTCTCTGTCAAATCTGTCATACGCCCTTGCACAAGGGAATTCTTCTTCACCTTTACAATATGCACAAAAATCATATTCTCCGCAAGTATCGTGTCCTGCTTTTTGGCTCATTTCCCATTTGTGGGCGTCTAATTTTGCTTGTCTGTCTGCTAATTTCATTTTATTTGTTCTCCTGTATAAATTTATATATTTCTTCTTCCATTGCTTCTTTACAGAAGTCATAATGGAAATACTCTTTTATCATTATGCCGTCTTGCCAATGCTGTGCCCCTACAACTATACCTTTATCTAATTTCTTAAATACCGGCGTTATAACGACTGACTTATTTAACATTGTGGATAAATAGGTAGATAGGTTTTTGCACACTTGCGTATACGAATTTATCGCTTCACATAGTGTACAATTATTATCTATCATAAATTCTTGTAAATATAAAGATTTCATAGTTCAATTTATTCTTCGCCTTCTTCCAGTGTTTCGATTACGCCTTCAATAGCGAAATATGCTTTCTCTATTGAATGTCCTGCTAACTCGTTATTCACATCTTCAGCAATTGCAGTTTTTACCATTTTTAACAGTTGAATCATTTCTTGTCTTGTCATTTTCTTAACTCCTTATAAATTGTAATCTTGTACCCAGTCATTTTCAAAGTCAAAAAATCTTACATAGCATTCAAGTTTACCTTTGCCTTTGTAACTTTTTTTGAACGTCTTAACAGCCTTAAATGCTTCTGCTTTTGTTGTATAGTCTTCATCTAACAATAGGTTATTGTCGTCTTCCCATACAACTGCCTCATACATAGTTTTTACTTCATCGAACCAACTGATTTTCATTTTCTTAACTCCTTTGTAGGGATATACCGCACCACTCGGTTATTGTTTATGCTATTTCGTAGCCGTGTTTTTTTGCCCAATTTAACGCACCTTTTTCTGTTTTCCAATTATTCGGCGCAGAATATAAAACTTGATTTTCTTCGGCGTTTTTAAGTCCGTAATATTGACTGCTTGTTCCCTTATTTATGATATACGTTGTAACTTTCATTTTTAACTCCTTTGTGGGGATTTAGCCGTCCCCGCTCAGTATTGTTTTATTTTACCATTGAGACATATCACATTTGCCCCAAACTTCATCCGCGTATTTGTTAATTTCTTCATTTGTAAATATTTCGTAATTGTTAAAATATGCAATTGTTTTATATGGTAGTTTTCCATTTACAAGAGCACAGCCAACTGATACTTCATAGTGACCATCGTCGTACTTGTCAACATAGCAACCTTGCCACGCTTTAAGAGTTTCAATAACTTCATCTTGAACTTCTTTCGGTAAATCGTTTAACCTTTTGCAATCTTTCATTTTTAACTCCTTCGGGTGTTGCCCTTTTGTTTATTTACAATTATATTATATATTATTTTTTTAATTTTGTAAACCATTTTAAGGGGTTAATTATAAAATTTATTTGAAAATTCTGATAAATTTTTTGAAACATAAAGTAAAAGAGGTCGTAGTTTTTCAGCAAGCCGTAATTTTTCTTCACCTTTTGCTTTTTTATACGCCTCTAATGTATCCTTAGTAACTGTTAATATATGAATAATATAATCTACTGTCATTATGTCTCTTCCTCATATATTATTTTATATATTTGAATTCCTTTATATATTTCAGGTATTACAGTTAGTATTCGATAACCCATTTGAGCAAAATGATTGAGAGCACCTATAAGATATTCTTCTGTTGTGTCGTGATAATTATACTTTTTCATTTTCTTCTCCTATCAGAATATACTATTAAATATATATCACTTAAACTATTCCAAGTTACAAGGTCTATATTAAAATTACTCTTATAATAAGTATATTCTACCTTAAATGTTATACGAGGAATATATGCGTATCTTTGTCCAGGGCGAACAGTGAAGAATAATGATACTTTATCCCTTTCACCTCCGGTGATATACAGATCTTTATATTTAACAACTTCTATATTAGGTATTCTGTTATTTATAACTGTTGTTATGTTGTTTAAGTAATATGTAGGTTTTACAACTACTCCAAATTCTATTTCATTTGATAAATCTGATTTTAATATTTCACAAAATACTTTTGTTACTTTGCCGATAGGACAGGTTTCACAATCCTTCTGTTCTTCACATAGATCTTTTAATTGTCTTAATGTAAATTCTTCTAATTTCTTTTTCATTTTTCACTCGCCGAAAAGATACCGAACAGCAAATAAAATATACTTACCATAGTACATATTATACCACACCCGAACGATATTGCTTCATTTAGTAAAGCACCGGTTACCGTTAATATAAAACCAAGAGAGTATAATATGTATATAACAATATATAACATACCTATATTAGATAAATTATTCATCAGTCGACACCTAATTCATATGCACTTGCAACAGCGTTATTTAATATCGAATTTGCATAATTTACATCTTCTTGTAACTGTGATATTTTATTCTTAATAAAATTTTCTTTTATTTGATTAAAATTATCTTTGTCTGTTGTCCAGTTATAAGTTTCTTCTTTATCCTTATCTACCGCTATATTCCAATCTGTTGCATATTTTTGTTTGTATGTTAGTCTGTCATAATCTAAAAAATAATAAAAGTCATCTTCTGACATAACAGGAATTTCTACTGTGAGAAATTTATCTTCTAAAAAGTCTATTGCATAAATCGTTTTCATTACTATCTCCTAAAAATCCCATTGTGGTTTATCCTTAAACTCTATTCCATATCTTTCTTTAAGATATTTTACTGTCGGCATAAAAAATAGTTGTGGAACATTTATGTTTGGAATATTTGCTTTTGCCCAATCAAGAACACTGTCTGGTAACGGCATAGAAAGCATACAATATGTTATAATGTGATTTAACATATCAGCAGTTAGTTTATCATTAGCGAACTCTTTATTACAGTTTACATCAATTCTGCTTGGAATCCAAGATTGTGCAAACGATAACTTATCTTGTAATTTCTTGATTTTCTTCGCCGACAAACGAGCAATCATAGAAAGTCCTAAATCTTCAAAGTCGTTTTCAACAAACCACCTTTCTATAATTTCTGCTTCCTTAACGGGGTCAGTTGTGTTTCCGTATTGTACCAATAATTCTTTAAGCGTCATTTTCTGTACTCCTTATACTGTCCTGTTATCAACTATATTATATAAGTTAATTATTCTTTTCCATTCTTCATTTATTATACAATACCCATCGAACTTAGTATTTTCAAAATCAGTATCGTTAGTTATAAGATAATAACAAGTGCCGTTAATATCCATTGCTTTGGGTTTTCCTATATAAGATACTCCAAGATTATACGAATCTGTAAATTTCTTAAAATCATCTATTGTGCCTAAACACGCTACTTTTCTTGTTATAATCATTCTTTTATCCTTCCGTCTTCTAATGCATCTCTGTATTGAAATCTGAGTCGTCTTCTTAATATTTCAGCACTGTCTAATTCGTCAAGTCCTGTTTCTTCCATTACTTCTTTGATAAGTTTATTTATTTTCATTACGCTCGCCTGATAAGGGTGAAGTCGGTTATAATAATTGTGAGCACAAATCTTAACATCTTTTAGTACAGCGTTATATTTATATTTTTGAGTAAATCCATTAAAGTCATCATTCAATACATCTCTCTGCATAATTATTATCCCCTTAATAATTCGTACCGAAGTTTTTATTTAGATATTCTTTATTTTGTTTATTCCAGCATTTAGTACAATTTTTACACCCACCACACATTTTATAATTTCGTGCTTGTGGTAAAGATAATCTACTATCCATTTCGCACATAAATACGCCATCGGTTATTTGTGCCTTCAAATCTTTATTAGAAGTGACTTTATTATAAAGGTTATAATAAATATTATCCATAAGATTATTCCAGTAATAAAACGCTTCTCCGTCTTCAATGTAAATACAATAATTACCACTTATAGGTCTACCGTGTAGTGCTTTTGCGTCGCGGAAAAAATTTTCCCTTATTGCATTTGAAATACAGACTTTATTCAGTTTAGTTTTATCGTCACTTCTTCTTACAATTTTAATAACGGTTTTATCTTTATTGCGTAACAATGCAGAAGTACCAGGTATATCAGAATCTAATACTTTATTAGGAACATCTTCATAATTCCCATTTTCTTTTGCGATTGCGACTTTCTTAAAAAATGATTGTAAAACTTCTGGATATTTCTTAGGGTCGATTTCGGTTTTACCGTTTTTCATAAAATTAAATACAATATCCTCTTCCCCTTTATCTTTAAGCCATTTCAAAAGATTTTCAGTATCAGTATCTGACATAGGGATTCTGGAATAACTGTATTTAAGTTCGTCAAAATTTTTATCTGATGGAATTTTAGTTAATACAAGAACATTGTTCTCACGCTTTAGAATGTTATAAAACATTACGCTTACCTCACTTTTATTTAGTTTATTTTATTATATACAATTTCGTATATCCTTTACAATAAATTATACTATATTTTATAGCAATTTTGTAAAAGAAAAACAGCCAATATTTCTACTGACTGTTTCTCTCGGAGTTAAATCAATGAACGATTATGATAGGGAGCTGATAAGTAAAGTATTATTTAGAAGGAATAGGCCACTCACCTTCAATACTCCTCTTGCCGGACATCGAGCTTTGGACGAAACTTTGTTCGACAGTCAGCCTCGAATAGTTGTAATCTCTAAAAAGAGTTTTGGGAACGAGACACCCCAACGTAAATATCGGCTCAACCCGATTTGTGTGGTGTAGGGTAAAATCAACCACGCCCTCCAACATTTACCCAAGCAGGAGTTTTTACAGCACTTTCACTGGTGTCAGCATATCCTATATTTAGTGGCAATATGCAACCACTTGTGGCAGGCGTAAATAGATTTGAACTATTACTAACGGAGTCAAAGTCCATTGTGCTTACCATTACACTATACGCCATTATGTTGGAGCTGATAGTTGGAGTCGAACCAACAACCTATTGATTACAAATCAATTGCTCTACCATTGAGCCATACCAGCAAGGTAGGTTTGATATGAGATATTTAACGCGTATCTTTCTCTCATTACTGTTTTACAGCGGTAACAGCAAACCTACAAAACGAATACCTGGTGGACCTTCTTGGACTCGAACCAAGGACCATTCGGTTATGAGCCGAACGCACTAACCAACTGTGCTAAAGGTCCATATATTTTTGTTTTGGTCGGGGTGAGAAGATTTGAACTTCCGGCCTTATGGTCCCAAACCACACGCGCTACCAAACTGCGCCACGCCCCGATAAAGTAGGGCTAAATTTACTTCGGACACGATATTTCCCTCGTTCGTTTTCTAAATAGCCCTGTTAAAAATGTTGTAGTAGAACTGCTTTCAAACTACTACCATACTCTTGTACTTTGAGTATCTTGTTACATACTTACCGCGAATTAGTTAGTAACCTTTGCTCTATTTCAGCACACGCGATTTTTTATCAGTCGGGTGACAATTTGTCGTGTCACCGTGGTGCGAAAGGTGGGACTTGAACCCACACGAATTTTACTTCTCAAGATTTTAAGTCTTGTGTGTCTGCCTATTTCACCACTCTCGCATAATTATTTCTTCTTTTGTATTTTATTTTGGCTAAACCAAATTTCTTTTGCATTTTCAGGCAATTCGTCTTTTTCTGCTGATTCAATTGTAAATGTACATTTAGAAGTTTTTAGTGCTTCTTTGATTTCTTTTATCTTTTGTTTATCTGTTACAATAACCGGTTTATCGTCTATCATTTGTTTTTTAATTAAACGCAATGGTGGGCAGGTGTTTATGGTCTTTTACCACTGCGTTTATCTTGTGTATCTTTTATCATTGTTTTAGGACATTCCAGTACAAAATCAACCTTGGAGTTTATTTATGATTGCATTATGTTTAACTTGGTTTTACCTGCCCGACCATTGTTGGCTATTTTATTTTGAAAGTTCCTTTACAATTTATTATACTATAATTAGTGATTATTTTGTAAATTTGATTTTTGAATTTCTTTGAGTTTTGAGTTATAATACCAAATTCTCTTATAAAGTCGTACCTTTTCCATTTGATTATTAGTATTTCTTAATTCGTTTTTTAATTCAATAATTTTATTATAAAGGTCTTCTGGTGTATTTATAGATTTAGAGCGTTTATTTTTACGCACTGTTGTTGTAATAGGTTTACCGTACTTAATTGCTTCTAATTCTTTTTGAGTTGTTGTATAACTCTTTTCTGCGTTATATATTTGAGTTGAATATCTGTTTATAAGTTCAGATATTGATTTTCTTTGTTGTACAAGTTGTTCTTTTTCTTTTCTCAAATTGTTTAATTTTGTTCTTTGTGAATTTAATTTATTTGAGAGTTTATTTATTGTTTCTACTCTCCTCTTTTCTTCGCCGTTGATTTTATCGTCGAGTGTTTGCTTTAATGCAAATAATTCACACCCTTCACCACGGCAAATTCCAGATGAAAGTTTAAGACATTGTTGACAATTTAATTTAATTGAATTAAATACTACTTGTTCTTGTTTATTCGTAAGTTCCATAATATGCTCCTTTTGAGGTTTATGTACACTATCATATTACTTACGATTATGCGATTTTTGTAAATAATTTCTTAAAGAATTCTAATATCGCGTCAAAAAAGCCGTATTCTTTTATTGCCGATTGTATAACTTCTACTCCGCCGTGAGTTAAAAAGTATATACTTAATAATAATGTTATTATAAACGCTATTATAAATAAAGTTGTAAATAACCCTTTTACTATTTTCAACGTTGCAACCCCCTTTCTATAGATTTTTTATCTATGCCGATTAAAGGACATACTTTATATAATTCAGTTAAATCAAATTTAATAGCGTTATTTACAATACAAATAACTGATGGGGTCATTGTATCATCTAAGTGATATCTATAAAATTGACAATCTTTGCACTTTTTTGGTTTCTCAGATTTATTGCATAATAAGGACTTCATTGTCTGTTTCTTTCGCCTCGTAAATTAAATATATTATTATTGTATATTTTGTGGGCAATTTTAATTAAAATTATTTTCCTTGTATATATCTATATATAAGGATATTCAAAAACAGTTGCAATGTACTGTCCTAATTAAAATATATGTTAGATTAGATTAAATTATTTATCTAACTTTCTTATATTTAACCCCGTTGATAATGAGAGTTTCAGGTAATTTTTCTTCTACCTCTGACCCGACGGAAGGATAATTAGCGGCTTCTTCTACCGTAACCCATTTCTTCCACGTATTGCATTTACTACAATAAAGACCTATTCTTTTTAATACACCATCTTCGTCGGTAAAGTTCTTAATATAGAAAGTATTATTATTGCATTTACTGCACTGGTAATTTTTCTCCATCTTCTAAATCCTCTGTTCGCCATAAGAGAATTCTTGCCTTTAAGCATCTTTCATAATCTCTCATTGCTAATAATTGTCGGTACATATAATACCGCATATCTTTATCTAAACTTTCATATTTTGCCGTATGCATAAAATTTTCTAATTTAGATATTTTTTCCTGTAATTGTAACAGTTCTTCTTTAACTCTTTGAAATGCTGACATATAATATATATATAATATATAGTATTAAATACTAACAATATAAATATGGTTACAATCGAATTTAGACTTGTCTTGTGTTATATTGTAACCCATATCTTTAATCGCTTTACAAAGTTTATTTTCGTCGCAACAAGTAACATCAATATAAATATCTACACTGTCCGCAGTTAATAAGTTTTTCTCTAAATTATGCAATAATGTTAATTCTTTAATATTGAAATCTCTTAATTTATTCTTCTCTAACATCTATAAATATTTCTCCTTTATGTTCTTTTATATAGGAATCAAATTCGTGTTTTGTTTTAATTAGTTTAAGAATACATTTATTCTCATCTAATATGATATAGGGAAATATATCATTATAAACAACTGTTATAATTTTACTGCCGTCAATTTTATACTGTTTCATTTTCTCACTACATACTCCCAACTCATTACTGTCTTTAATTCAGTTAAGAAATATTGCCTGTTTTGCATTGCGATTCTATAAAATTCATCTAACAATATAGGCTTGAAAATTTCTAATTCATTATTATTAAAGTATAATATAGATGACCGTTGTTTTTCCTGCATAAAAGCACTGCATTCGTCATCGGTTATTTGTAACTTGTCTTGTAATAAATTTTCGCCAGTGAAATCAGACTTATACACTTGCTCTACTTTTATAGGCTTTACTACCCCTATCACTCTACCCATAAATTTGCGTATCAAAGGTCTATATTGTTTAGGTACTTGCATTACACTTTGTTTTGTTTTCCCTACATATATAAATACCCTATCTTGTTCGGTATGTACTACTGGCAATATTTTACGAAGTAGTACAGCATCAGCACCTTTACATATTACCTTATAAGCAGTGTTTGGAGATATGTTTATAAGTATGTCCATCTGTTACTTTTCCTTGTTTACATCTATATTATACTTTGTGTTTAATGAATATTGTAAATTTGTATAAAAATTGTATAAAATTTTTCAAAAGTTATATTTTCACTATATACAACACACCTGGTTATAATTATACAATTTTATTTATAATTATACAAAAATTTGTATTAAAATTAACGCAGAATACTGTCAGTTACGGCTTTTTCGACCTTATATTTGAACCAGTCTTCAAAAGTAAATTCTTTAATAGAAGTATCTTCGAGGTCGTGCAACTGTCTTTCTTTCTGTTCTTCTTTATATTCTCTATGTAATTTACCTACATTTTGCACGTTAAGAGGGTTTCTCATATACTCTTTTACATACTTTTCTATAAGTTTATAAATTACAATATGAAGTTCATTTTCCGTCAAATCCGTTAAAAACATTATTATTTCTCCTTTTTAGCCGTAGATTTTTGTAAATCTTCTATTGTTGCAAGTTCTTGTCTAATGCTTTCTTCGTTTATTTCGTTAAATATAGTTGCTATTGCTATTAGATGTTCTTCTAATTGCTTTATTTGTTGTTGTGTTGTTTGGTATTCTTTTTGCAATTCTGCTTTTCTTTCTAATTGTTGTTGTAACTGTTGTTGTCTTTGTTGTAGGTATTGTTGTAACATCATTGTTGTTAGTCTCCTTTTATTATTTATATAATGGTAATATATATATTTTTAATATATATTATATTATGTCTTTTTTTCTGCCCCCGAAATTTACGGGTTTTTTATTATTTCTTTAATAGATTATATATTGTTTGTCTTGATACATTTAATTCTTGTGTTAGGTCTTGTATTGATACCCCTTGTTTACGGCGAGAAAGTATGTATTTCCCTTTTTCTGTTGTGGGTTTATATTTATTTAATGCTTTCTTTTTTCGCTTTTGTCTGTCGATTCTCGCCGTTTCTGTTTTGTTACATACTTTATATTCAGGTGTTCCATTTCTTCTTGCCCTTTGATAGCAAGCAGAACATAAACCTTTTGCATATACTTCAAATACGCCACAATGTTCACACATTGTCTTTTCTTTTTTAATTCTCATTTCTTACTACTTTTCCTAATTACTTTATTTGCGTAAGGGCAGTCTCTGTCCGGCATACTACTGTTTCTTATATTTCTATGGACTGTTGTACAATAATAATAATTATATCCTCTTTTAGAAGTATGTATTTCTACTTCTTTACAATATCTACAATTTATCATTTTCAATCTCCAACCTTGTCCTTGCCCTTTCTTCGGTATAATAAATACCACTGTGAATGATACCGCCTTCATAAAAATATACAACCCATTTATGGTCGCCGATTTGTCGCATTGACGGTATTTTTACATATTCGCCAGTCTTAAATTTGCTATAAATATCTTCTAATAATTCGTTACCTTTCATTTCTCTTTCAAAATAATGTTAATACACTTACGATAAAATAATAAAATCGATTTGATTTTAGTCACACAATCTGCCCACCCTTTTTCTGAATAATTATAACGGTAGGCATATTTATTGCCTGCAATTACGAACCGAAAACCTGTGTTTTCGTGTTTTCTGTTACGCTTAATATAAACACCGTTTATTAGTTCCTTATAATTATTATGTGCAATTATAACTTCGAGGTCTTTTTTCTCACCGTATTTAGGCTCGCCTTGAGCATCATTGCCCAGATACACATAATCAGTATACACACAATAACCTTTATCAATTTCTTCAAATGTTGGAAACTTCATTATTTTTCTCTTTATAAATAGTATATTTAATACTACTTTTATTTATTTTATCAAATACGATTATTCTTTCGTCGTTTGGGTATGGTTTAGTAAAAGCCCATACGCAATCTTTGCTTTTAGTTTCAATACATTGTTTGACACATTCAAGTGCGTCTTCTTCATCTACATCAATTATTTTAAGTATTATTCGTTTCATTGCTTACACCTTTATATACTTGCGGTTGTGTTGTAACATCAGTTAATGGTACTGTTTTAATAGGAGAGCCATTATTTGGTCCACAAGTCGATTTATGCGGAGTACAATATGGACACTCTTGTGTTGACGGCGATAATACCGCACCACATTTTGGACACTTCATTTTTCTTCCTCCATTTCTATAAATACTTCTATAAGTTTTTCTGCAAATTTAGCTAATATATATAATGTTGCGCCGATAATAAACCCAGTTCTTGCAAAACCTCTTCCGGACAGGTATTCAAGTGCAACACCAAAAATACACGCCTGGCTCATTGCGTTGATGTATGCAAATATTATTTTGCACTTACTTTTCGTCTTCATTTGATTTCTCCTAATTAGAAATTATTATATTAAATAAATATATGCTATGCCTTTAGAAATTATATTGCGACATCTGCGTCTTTATCCTTGTCATAGATGTTACTAATCACGCTTAATTCACAGCCATCTTCTCGCCACCGGTCAATGGCAAAATCAATCGATGTAAAGTTGCCATCGTCGAAATCATCGTCGATGTCGACGCACAAAGTGTTTCCGTCTGCTCGTACTTCTGTTAGATAGGATGTGCCGTCATCGTAGTGAACGTTTATGATGTCGCCTTCAAAAATTCGTACACCTTGGTCATCCCTAAACCCAGTGTATTGTCCGACGGTTTCAGGGATAACTTCATATTTTTCGCATTCTATAACTTGTAATGGATTGCTGTTAGAATAATTAGTATGCTGTTTAGTAAAAACTTTGATAATGTAACTTTTTGTATCTTCACAGACCAACTCATCATCATTTGAAAATATTGTTGCTCCTAAACTGCCGCACGGCAATTCGGTATAATATCCCTCAACCCACTTGCCATTGTCCACTCGTTTGCCTCTGAATAAAATGTCTCTCATTTTTCTTTCTCCTTTTTCACCACGCTATTCTGAATTGTCCTTGAAACGAATATTTTATAAATCTATCGTAAATTTCTTTTGCAAATTCGTTACTTCCTGTCATCATAATTCGAGGTATATCGAAAAAATGCCACTTGTCGCTTTGTATATTGCTCGCCTCGTCTTGATGATGTTCTTGAAGCCATTGTTTATCTTCTTCTGTAAACACAACATTGTATTCTCTCTCGATTTGTTCGATTGATAAGTTTCCTAAATATATATTCATTCTTCTTCTCCTCCAACATCTTTTCGGCTTTTGTAGTCTTTCGCTTGATTTACAGTCATATAACAAGTTTGTACTATATCTTCTGTTCTTTGAAAAACTGCCCAACAATCGTGATATTCCGACCAAAATGGTTCGTCAATAAATACGAGCTTTCCTTTCTCAATTTTATCTTCGAGTTCGGCAAGGCGGTCGTATGTTTCAAGAAAACGGTCATAACTGTCGCAAGTGCCATTTGGTCTATTGCACCCACAAGGCTCACCAAAGTATTGACAGCCACAGCAGAAATCGTATTCAGCGTCATACTCGTCGCTGTTGTTATTTGTTAATCTTTTATAGTTGCTCATTCTTCCACCTCCGCTTGTTTGCATTTTTTACAACGTTTAGGCAAAATATCTTCGCCTTTTAATATTGTTGAACCAAATAGCGTGCATATAGCATAATCGCTCGCTATATATTTTCCGTACTCACAAGTTGTGCAATATGCGCTGTCTGGCACTTCAAGTTCAACCTTTATCTTCGGCATTTTGCACCTCCACAATAGTATCAGGTTTCAGAACGCAAAGCGGACGAACCCCGCCGACCCCGTAGTACGCATTGCAGTAGTCCAGTGAACCGTCTGAATAGACACCGCGAACATTGTCCGAGTATGTCACACTGTCCGCTGTAATCGTCCAATGCTCTTCCCAGCAGTTCGGGATACGTTTCCTATATTTACGGTATTCGTCGCAAGTTAAGAGCGATACAGTGTCCGTGCAATGTCCGTAATCAGTCATTCCGTCGTCGGTCGTCAAATCTCTGTCAAACGGGACTAATGCGCTTGTGTCAATATAATCTCTGATAACTTTCATAAGTTCCTCTCGGAGCGTTGATATTTCCCAGTTGTTTTCGCTGTCCTCGTCAAAGCGGTTTTCAAATAAGATGTTCGTCGCAAGGCACAAACAACCACCGTAAGCATTGTCGAGTTTTACAAACTCTATCTTCCCAAATTTGAATTTACTTCCAATTTTAACGTCTTTGATTTTCATTTTTCATACTCCCTTTATAAGTTCGTCAATATATGTCGTATATGCCCAGCCATTCGGCGTGTTATTCAACTTTTCTTTTACCTTGTTCAGCGCGTCGATTGTGTCCTGCCTTGCAATACGTAATTCATCGTCCAACAAGGCACACTCGGTTTTAAGTTGCTTGTTTTCGGATTTCAATCGTTTGATTTCTACCAATAATTGCTTTTTCCAATCCCGCGCATATTCGTCAGGATTTTCGCAAAGTGTTGTCGGAACAAAACCCATTTCGTCAAAATCAATAAGTAATTCGTCAATAGCCATCATTCATACTCCTTTAACAGTTCGTCAATTTTGTCGATTTCCACAACTTCACGGCAATAGTTGTTCACATAAGACTTCGCTTTTACCTTTTCCGCAAACGCCTTTACCGCCGAACGCTCCCACATATCCTTTAAGCCTTCAACGCCGTCTATGCCCATTATATAATCGTTTATGCCTTTCCCGAGAAGTTCGTCAAGTCGTTCAACAATCGTGTTAAGGTGCTTGATTTGTTCTTCAAGTGTCTCATTCGTTTCCCTTATTTTGCGATAACCTGCGTTGTAAAGTTTTTCGGCTGTGTTTTTGTAGAGCGCAAAAGCAATTCTCACAATGACATCATCTTCACAAGGGTATATTTCTTCTTCGTGCTGTATAATTTTCGTCATTTCTTCGATTTGTTCTTGTTTAGTCATTTTTTTGTCTCCTTATTCTTCCCAACCACATTCGGGGCAATAATGACCCCTGACTTCACTGACCTCGTAAGCAGGGCTACCATCGATGTAACCAACGTGGGTATCAACAAATGCGTCGAGTTCTTCTCCACAATCAGGACAACGTCCATTTTCAATAAGACCTTGCTGTAAATCTTTTAATTTATTTTTAGACCAACTTTGTAAACTATGTTTAACTTCTTTCGGTGTATCCGATTTAAGTTCCTCGATTATGTCTTTAATGTCATTAACCGCGTCGATTTTGTCATCGTAATTTTCACTGATTACTAACTCTAAGATATCCAATAATGTTTTCATAGTTCCTACTCCTTTGATTAAATATACTTTACAAATTTTACAAAATGTAAATTTTAATATTATCTCTTACTGTTTTATTTTACAGTACCCAGTCTTTTATTGCCATATCCCAGATACCTTTATCATCGAACGCTTTTTCGAGTTTTTTGCAAAGTTGTTTAAGATTAAACGGGCTGTCGTCTTCTTCTTCGATATATTTTCCTCCATACGGATTATCTTGTGGGTAAATGTAACAATGAATAATTTCTTCAGTTACAGTAGTTTTTATTGCACCGTCACCATTTTTCCAATAGACATAGAATTCGCAGGTGCGACCATTTGCAATATAATCAAACCAAGTACTGTCATTGCCGTTACAATAATACACGGCTCCTTGATTATCGAGTTCGTTACGGTCGATATTATATTTTGTGATTACATCATCAATAAATTTTTTAATTGCTTCAATTGAGTAAGTGTTTTTCATAGTTTATATTTCCTTGTTTTATAAATTGTTATTTGTAAGGTTGTTTGCGGTAGATTACCCACTACCGCCCGGGCGCGGTTTATTGTTATTGACCGAGTACCATTTGAGCATAATCTTGCGGATATGCCCATTTCAAAACATACTCAACAAATTTCAAGCCCTTTGCCGTAAATTCGGGATAACTGCCATTTTTCAAAATGCCATCTTTTATCCATTGTTCACGGATTGGACGCTCGTAATCTCTCATTTTGCCCCAACCCATTTCTTCGTGGATATAGCAATAATACATATACGGGCAAAGCCTTATTTCTGCAACGCCCTTATGCTCCGTTGCGCCCTCAAAATCTACAAGCGGTTTGCCTCTATACTTTTCTGCAATCTTTAATTTTTCGGTGTGCAACAACCCTCTACCGATGTAATAATCTGCTGTTTTCATATCTTTCTCCTTTGCCCGCGTATAATGCCCACGGGCGGGCGGCTTGTTTTAATATCCTTCTTTCGTGATACGTTTTTCACAACGTTCCATCAACCATTCCTTTCCACAGAAGTTAATATCACGTATTGCCATCTGGTGTTGTCTACCGAATCCACAAAAGCCTTCATCATATATAGCGGTTGTTGCCATTTCGTAAAGGTTTTTTACAAGCCTATCGTGGTCGTGCAACAATGCTTCTGCACTTTTGTATTCTTCGTCGTCTTTGGAATAATCCAACATTGTGTTTTCAAGACCACCGAGTAAATCGTTTGCTGCCCACTTAATATTGTAGAATGCTTTCTTTTGTCTTACGTTCATATCTGCTACTTTCATTTTTAACTCCTTTGGGTATTGCCCTTTCCTTATTTACAATTATATTATATATTATTTTTTTAATTTTGTAAACTATTTTTAATAAAAAAGTAAGATTTTTTTATAATCTTACTAATTTTTTTTTATTATTTAAGAAAAACTTCTACTTGATTTATATAATCACATACTAATTCGTCATTTAATCTCTTAATAATCCACTGTATTGCTTTATCACTTGCGATTGCCATTATTTGTACTTGTGGAGTATATTTAATGCCGTCGTAAGTTATACCAACTTCGGTTATAAGTTCAAATTCTTCTTTGTATTCCTTTAATCTTTGAACTAAATCTTTTTTAACTTGTTTTTGAATCTTGTGTTTCTTTACAATAGCAAAACCGGAATAATAATAACCATCTTTATTGCTATTATCATAGTTAATTTTAATTATCATATCTTTTCCTCAGCGAAATTATTTTATTTGATAAATTTATTATAAATTTACCATATAGTGCCATTAGTTCACATAAATGTTCTTCATTATATTGCAAAATAGGCATTATTTGAGTTTCATATATCACAGCGTGAGTTAATTCGTGTATAAGACAATGTTCCTCACTTTCTTTTGATATTCTATTATCTATATATATTGTACGGTCTTTATACTGTATATATGCTTTTACTTGCTCATTTTTATAAGACAAATCAGAACTGACAAAGCATATAGTATATAAATTATTGTAGATATAGACCGTATATTTATCTTTTTCAATTCTTTTTACTCTCATTATATTTTTCTATATACTTACTACTTATTTCATACGCAATAATAAGTTTACCTTCTTTTGTATATTCCCTGCTTTGTAACCGGCCTTTAACTTTAACGATATCGTCTTTATGAATATTATTGCAATGAGCAGCAAGTTCTTTCCACGCTACACAATGGATAAGATTACCATCTATAATAACAGGCATTTCAACTAATATCTTTCCCATAGGTGTCGTACGATACCAAGGTTCTTTTATAACTCGTCCTATGACCGAAATGAAATTATTACTTGTTTCATTATCAGTTAATTCATATACCGTAGTATTATCAATATATGTGAATACTTTTTTGCCTGTAACTAATTTATAGTCAATATATGTTTGTATAGTACCTGATATTTTAATTATTTCGTTATTTAATGGCATTTGATTAGTAAACGCCACTGGTATCATATCTGATGTACCACTTTTTCTAATAACATTTAAGTTATATATTATTCTATCTTTTATTAAATCTTCGTAATAAGCCTTTTCTAATCTTCCAATTAGACTCACATAATTATCTTCTGCCATATTTAATTTCCTATAATATAAATTGTATAGCCAAATTATGACTATACAATTATTATATTACAGATTTATATTATTTAATATTGTTAAAGAAATCCAAAGTTTCTTGTAACTGTAAAGGTGCGTTAAAATATTTATCGATAAGTACTAATTTATCATAATCTGTAACAATAAATGCCATAATATCATCATACAGTTTAAGTTTTTCGCTATATGCTGCTATTGCTTTATGTGCGTGAGTCACAATGTTCTTTCTTGTTTTTACATCATCTTTTAATGCTTCTGCAATCTTGCCGGATTCCGTAACTTCTAATTCTTTTTCAATTAAAGAAATAATAATTTCTTGTGCTTCGATTTCTGTTGAAATACTTTCTACCTGTTCTTGCATTTGCTCTTGATAATTCTTAACATTATGCTTTAATTCAGATAAATAAGATACATCGCCATTTTCGTCTACTTCGGGTGCGTCAACTTCTACTTTAACATTATTTATAAATTCGTCAACTTTCTGTTCGTAGGTTTTTTGTTCTTCTTGTGTATCTTCGATAACAGGTTCTTTAACTTCAACTTGCTCTACAACCTCTACAGGTTCTTCCTGTTTAACTTCTTCTTTCGGCAACATTGCGTCAAGTCGTTCTTTAAGTTGTACTTTTTGTTGTTCAAGCATTGTTTTATCATCTTCTGAAATAGACGAATTTTTCAAAACATTATCAATTCTTTCAAGTTGATATTCTAATTGTTCTTTTGTCATTGCCATATTATTTATTCTCCTCAATTTTAATTTTCTTAGGTCTACCTCTTTTTTTCGGTAATGGTTGTGGTTCATCTACTTTTTTAGGTCTTCCTCTTTTTGGTTTATCTTCTGGTTTTTCCATAACCTTATTTGCTTGTTTTTCTCTATACTCTTTCAAATAAGATAATGTTACACCGTCTTCTGTTTTGTTTACTTCTATATTTGACCCGTCGCCTTTTTCACTTTCTATAATTTCTGCTATCGTTTCAGGACTTAATTTACGATAATCAATTTTAACGTTTATATCGTCTACAGCGTTAAAATTTACAGTGTTATAGTTATTATTTACGACAGATGATATAACATTCCAATCAGCAGGATTTATCCGTTTAAGCAGTTCTAATGCCGCAGTTGGATTCGGTGGTAACCTTTTTGTAATTGTTTTTATTTTTCGCTTTGTACCTGTTTTAATTCCTGTCTTAAAGTCAATTATTTCATCTTCGTCAACTTGTTCATCTACAATTATATGATTTCCAACAGCAGAGTCGTATAATGTCTTAGTTAATTTTTCTTCCATATCTGCTCTACCATCTACAAACCCTAATTGAATTATAGTTGCTACTTCTGGAAATGTTTCTTTATAATATTGTAACTTACTATTTGACCAATTCAGTGTCAACGCTAAATTCGTAATATTTTGAACTTTGCATTTACGAGCAGCAGTATATATCTGAGCAAGTAGACTGTCAGTTAAGTCAGTTGTGTCAACCTGTACATTATTATATAACTCTCGAATTCTATTTAATCTATCATCTACAATTATAGATTTATTTTCTTCTGACATTATAAATTCAACCCGTCACACAAATTCTTACACTGGTCATAATTTCGTTTAATGTGAGATTCTTCTACTTGCTTATCATAGCCAAAGAATTTATAAAATAATCTATCTTCGAGAATTATACTTTTAACAGTTAATTTAAGTGGTCTAAATTTCCAGATATCTTTACAAAAACCGTAAATGTCAGTTTCTAATTTATGCCCCCAATTAGCAACCCATACAGTTTCGCCTCTTCTAAATTTATAATTCAAAGTATATCCGTCAGTTTCATCAATAACTTCTTCTACTTCAATTATCTCAGATTCTTCTGGTATATCGTTGATTATATTTTCAGTATCTACATCACAAGATTCTTTTGGTTCTGCAATTATAACCACTTTTTCTTCCTTTTCAACAGGAATAGTTTCTTCTTTTGCTACATTGTCGCTAACTGCCTTTGTAGTCGTATCAGTGTCGGGTGTTTTTACCTTTGCTGGTCTACCACGCTTTTTTGGCTCATTAACTTTTACTTCTTGTTCTTCTGCCATTTAGCAATTCTCCTTCACTATAAAATTTTGATGCTATTTCTAAAACAGTAGGATTATTCCTAACTGCTTGTAGCTCCTGACTTATTTTACATTGTGTCTTACCTGTTGCAGCAGCAATATCTTCTTGTGTAAAACCTTCTTTAAGCATTACTAATATAAATTTTTGAAAATCAGATATTGCATTAAATATGTCGTTACATATAAACGTATCAATATTATCATAATTTTCTTCAAATGCTACATTCTCAGGTAATTCACATATATCTGGCATATCTACCTTAGCCTGTCGTGTAACTGGTTTTATAACACAATCTCTGCGTAAAAACATATTTATATAACCGGATATATAATAATACGCAAATGTACTAAATTTTATTCCGAGATTATTATCAAATCTTTCTACTGCTTTAATTAAACCAACACAACCTTCTTGTATCATATCATCGAATAAGCGTTGATTATGATATTTATGGGCTATACTATATACAAGATTTATATTATCCTCAACAATCTTTTGCTGTTCCGCTGTCAACATTTTCCGCACCTGATATCAATGAATTCTTGTGATGTCTGCTTTCTATTAGTTTCATATAGCATTCTGCACCATAACCGCGTCTGCGAGATTCAGGTGTAGTTAATTTTTTACCACAGCGTAAACATTTATCATACTCTTTTGGAGCAGATTTAATCTCCGTTAAGGCTTGTTCGAGTATTTGTCTAACAGTTGGGTCAACACTATTTTTTAATCTCGAAAGTAAATTCACAACATTATTCCTTTGCATTACATTACCATTGACAGTATATAATCAATACTTATACTTTCATCTATACTGCCATTTTTTATCCCTTGTTCAGTGTTTCTAATTACTGTTAATGCGTTTTCAAGTTCTTTAATTGAATAGTTTTTTCTTCTGTCTAATGCTTGTTTTATGAAATAATAATTTAATCCAGTGCTTTCAGTGTTAGGTGTTTTTACAGTTTCTACAATAAGTTGAGTTCTAAATCCATTATACAACCAACCTATTATTTGTATGTTACTTTCATTTTGTCGTTTTAATAAATCATACTGTTTATATGCGTCAGTAGTTCTGTTAAGAACTGCATTAACAAATATATCTATATTGTTATTACTTTCTTCGTATATAGCGTTATCTCTTAATAATGCTTTATACGCGTCGTCTTGTGAAATATTTCTTACTTTTGATAATTTACTTATTTTATCTAATTCTAATAAGCATTTTCCATAATTATTTTGACAACCTTTTATAAGCCTGTTTACTGCTCCTTCGCATAAACTATGTTGGTTATTTAACATAATTTTTAGTGTCTTATCATCTTGTTCAGTAAATTCAACTATGTTATCCTTAAAATAATTATAAAATTTACCTCGTTTATCAATTGTTGTATAAATAAGTACAAGATAATTTGTACCTAAATATTTTACATTTTGCCATAATTTTTCTGCTGTTGTAATTGATTTATCATATTTACAAACATATAATAACTTATCACCTAACAGCGAAATTGTTTTTTGTGGCATTAAAACGGTTGATGCAGATTCAATATCACATCTTGTTAAGCCCATATATTTACATATTTGCTCTATATACAAGTTTATTATATTACATTCATCGCCGATAAATAAACTATTTTTGGGTATTTTTTTATTTATTATTTTTTGTTGATACTCAAATAATTCCATCTAATACCTCTTTTACTGTTAAAAATAGATTATCCATAATAGAAGATTTATTATAACCAGTAGATAATTCCCTGTTTGCTTTGTATAGGGCTTCTAATAATTTATTATACGCCGATGCTTCTTTGATATCTTTTGCTTTAAGTGTTTTTTCAACTAATTTATACGAAAACGCTCTAACAAAATACTTTATATTTATACCAACCGTATCATCTTTAAGTGCAAATTTAGAAGTTAATTTTAAGCAATTTCCTATCGTTGCCCTATGTATGTTAGTTATAATATTATCAACTAAATCATTTATTTCAGTTATATTTATAGTTGATAATTCATTACATTCTCCGATATTATTTGCTAATTTTAAGATGTCATTATGCAAACCATTGTCAGTTATATATTTCTCTAACTGTTTTTCTGAATATGGTTGCATTGTAAAAGTTACTGCTCTGCTTCTAATTGTATCAATCATTCCACTACCTGTTGTAGTTAAAATAATAGTTGCAAATTTAGGTGGTTCCTCAGCAACTTTCAATAACGCATTTTTAGCGTTTAATGATAAATTCTCACCATTAGCAATACAATATACTATCGGAGATGTTTGTGAATAACATAAACTAATTAAACTTCTTATATCCTCTACTTTTGTAGAAAATTCAGTATAAGGACAACAGAGTAACTTTGCAATAAACTTAGCAATAGTTCTCCTTCCAGAACCTTCTTGTCCTTCAATAATAATAAACTTAGGTAACTCATTATTATCTATACAAGTAGTTATTTTATTTTTTAATTCTGTTTGTCCAATTATTTGCATAACATTAACAATTTCAATTCAATAAGTGGTTTTACAACTGTTTCCCATTTAATACTGCTGTTAAGTTCATTTACCTGGTCAAGAAACATCTTATTTACTTTTTCGTCCGTTTCTTTTATATACTTCTTTAATTCAGGTAAATATGTATCTGGTATTGAAATATACTTAGTAGAATTAAACAAAGAATATTTTCTTATATCAAGTAAAAATAGAGTAAACTGTTTTATAAACTGTTTAAGGTCTGCTCCATCTCTATATTGTTTTTCAATTATATCAATTACCTTACTTTCTTCCCCGTCATATATGGCGTTAATCAGGTCAAACATAACTGAATAATCAATTATACCTAACGCTTTAATTGTGTTGTCTACGGTTAGATTTTTGGAGTAACTAAGTGCTTTCTGCAGTAATGAAATGCTTTCACGCATACCGCCATCGGCTATTTTAGCAATATATTCAACAGCAGGTTCTTCCCAGTTAGTTATATTTTCAGATTTAATAATAAATTTTAATCTATTTACTATATCTTCAAATGAAATTCTTTTTATATCAAATCTCTGCACCCTCGAAAGAATAGTGTTTGGTATTTTCTGAGGGTCTGTTGTACAAAAAAGAAATACTGATTTTGCAGGTGGTTCCTCAATTGTTTTAAGAAATGCTTGCCAAGCGTTATTAGATAAGGAATGACAATTGTGTACTAACACATTATTAGCGTAATAAGTAGGACTACCCGCAACGGTCAAATCATATACGTATATATCGTCGCAAGAACCTGTTTTAGATTCTTCTGTATTTGTTGATTTGTAAATCTCAACACTTTCCACTGTAACTCTTTCAAACAAGTTTCTTTCTTGTTGTCGAGCAATCGCTGCTTTTTCGAGTTGTGCGTACTGCCATCCACCTCTATCCCCAACTTTATCGAAGGACAAGCAAGGTCTAATTTGTATGCAGTAGGATAATGATTCAGGTTCATCTTTGGTTGATTTGTCTTCACCGGATACTCCAATACCCATAAACCGTCTAATGCATTGTATAACATCAATTGTTCGGGAGTATATTGTCCATTTCCGCCACGTTTCCCCTTCCACAAATGCAGATTCCCATTCAATTCTTTCGTTTTCAACATTTTCTGTACTGTTTCTGGATTGGAAAGAGGATTTTTCTGATGCATTCGAGATGATGTTTCCTTGTGTTTCTGTTCGGTCCAAATTCCAAACCCTACAATCTTTTTCGACCGCTCGGACGCTTGTTTCTTGCGTTCCGTCCCAGCTTCTGACGCGTATTGTATTCTCTGACGCTGCGACAGCAGTTGGGAATAACAAGCTGAGGAACAAGTTTCTTTTGTCGCTTTCACGTGCGTATCTGTCCACGTATTGCCACAAATCACACAAGTATGAGTATAGTTCGGCAATGGATGGTTGTTCTTGCGATGCTGCCAGTTCAGTGCCTTTCCGCACGTTACTGAGCAAGATTGCGTTGTTTTGTCGAATGTTACAAATTCTTTGCCACAAATCGGACACGTTTTTGTATACGACTTCTTCGGGCGTGGTTTGCGATTTTGATAAGATAATTTTCTTGCACAACTCCCACAACAGGTCTGCTTCTGAGGATTCGTCGTTGTGAATGTTGTTTTGCATATCACACATTGTTTTATCATATACAATTATATCTCCACTTACAAGATTTTTTGCAGGTACCCACCCACAATCAGTAAGAACCAAGTGGTTCTGAGTACATACAACTGACTCACCATTTGACAAATGTATCTTGCACATATGGGATTTAGTTGACTGCAACTTATGCACAGCAATAACTCTGTGTACACCATCAGCAGTATATACAAGCATACCCGGTTTTACATCCTCAATAGGTTTATTGCCGTCTTTTGTTTTAACCATAGTACCTTCAGCAAAGCATTCATCAATAATAAAACATTTATATTCTGCGTCTAACGCTTTCTGTTGTGCCCTGTCAATAATATCTCTTACATTATCAACTCCATTGTTTGAAGCACCGTCAATTTCAATAGGTGTACCTTTTCCGTTATTTATTGCTTTAGCAAATATACGAGCAAGGGTTGTTTTACCACACCCTGCGGGACCACAAAGCAATATTGTTCTTGAAAATTTTCCAGACTCAGCCTGAGTTTTAAGTATATCTACAATCGTGGGTTGACCAATAACAGCATCCCACATATTAGGTCTATATTTAACTGCTAACGATTGATTTGCCATTTTTCTTTAATATCTCTATTTTCTTTTTGTAATCTTGTTATTTCTTCTTTAAGTTCGTCAATTAACTTTATACTTTCTATTGAAGGAACAGTTTTAACTGTAAAACTATATCCGTTATTATCACTTTTAATTCTAAGGGGAATACCCTCACTAATACCAAGTGCATCGCAAATGGTTTTAGGTATTTTAATCGTATTGTCTTTTTCAACTTTTACAATATGCGTTGTAATCGGCATAGACATAAACTCCTTTATATATTTAATAAAATATACTTATTTATCTACATTTTTTGTAAAGTTCTAAGAAGTAATTCTCGTCTAATATATAATAGTTTTTAGTATCCGGTCCAAAATTAAAAACTAATACACAATTATCTTTTCCCATAGCAAAGGATTCTTGTTTTAATTTATCTAATATATCTTTTTTAACAGAAAAACTATTCTTTTCTGTAACAGAAGTTTTACATTCTATAAGAATATCAGGGCAGGATATATCCCCTTTCTTAAATCTTGTAGCACCCGAATTAACCGTTTGATAACCATCAACTTTATTTGCTACATATTTCTCTTGTTTATTACTATAATACCTTGTAGGTTTAAGTCTATCTTTCATTATTTATAAACCATTCCGCTTTCTTTATAAAATCTTCGTAATATAAATTAAATCCTGTTGTAGCATCAAAATTGATAAATCTATTATTGTATCTGCTTTGTTTAGCAATCTCAGGATTTTCTTTTCGTAACTTAACTAATTCTTTTGACCAGTCATCAAATTGTGCATCAGATATTATGCTCGTTCCAAATTTATAATAGATACAACTATGCAATAATATCTGATTTTGTCTACGGTTTATTTTTTCTAATATATCTATAGAATTTTTTGTAGCAGTAACAAATAAGTTATTCTTCTTCATTTAACACCTCTACATCTATTATTGCACTTTTAGGAATCCAGCCTTCCCATTTTATATTATTTAATTTATTTTCTATGTCTGCTTTATATCGTTTATACTCGTAATCACTCTCGGGTCTTGTTATATTCAAACTTTTTGCACATTCTGGTCCTATGCCATAATAAGATGATACTGTATCCGTAATTGTTCTGCCACACTTAACACAATATCGTGTATGTATTAGAGAACCGTGTAATTTCATATAATACATATTTTTTGTTTCTTTAATAACACTACCTTGCATAGTTCTTAACGGCATAGGAATTCCATTGTTGTACTGCTTATTAAAATCGAACTGCATACCTGTTTCAAATTTTGTCATATAAGGTTTAACAGTTATTTGATAATTGTCAGTATCATACTCTTCTTCAATTATAGGTGTTAATACGATTGTATATTCACCAGATTCATTATTTAATAAAGTAATAGCCGAGTTAGCATCTAACTCAGCACCATTTACTTTTATATTTCCATTGTAATTTTTAAGAAATTCAAACATCTTCTTCGGGTATTCGTTCGTCGATATAACAACTTAACATATCTGCTAAATGTGTTAATAACGCAAGTGGAAATGAATTATATGTTTGTGTTATACCAGGTTCTACTTGACCAGGTATTTCCATACCACCTTGGTGAAATCTAACTGCTAATATCTCCGATAACGGCAAATTTTGTATAAATGTCTGTATTATCATAACACTTTTTGAACCGTGCCCGTATATCAACTGTTCTTCTTTTTTATAGTAGGGTTCTGATACCCAATCAAATCTACCTATGTCATCTTTAAGATTTCCGTAAGGGTCTCGTTTCTTAACATTTTTATAATCTAAAACATAGGTATTACATTTGCATAAATCGTGGCATAAACCAATTAAAGCAATACCGCCCTCTGATGTTTCCAATGCATCATAGTCATTGTTATATTCGGATTTAACTAATTTAACTAATCTATCATAAACATTAAGGCTATGCTTACATAAGCCACCTTTCACATTAAGATGATACATACTTGACGCAGGTGCTTCAAAGAAATCTGTTTGTTCTATCCAATTAAGCAAATTCTTTGCTTGTGGATATTGTTTTATAACTTTGTTATTAAATAACTTTATGTATCTTTCTTTATCTGTCATATGTCTTTCCTATGTTCACAAATTTTATTATTTACTGCTTCCCAGAGTTTAGTGTATTCTTCTGTATTTTGTTTGAAATATTCAATAACCTTTGTTTTACCTTGGAATTTTTTATCAGGTATAAGTTCACCTGTATCTATATCTGTAAGTGTAAACCAAGCACCCCCGCTTTGTATAAACCCAAGTTCAACTGCGGTATCAATAGTATCAGTTAATTCATCTATACCGGTTAAATATTTAAGTGTATAAAAACCATTTCGTCTATCTTTACGACAAATCTTAGTTTTTTCAACTTTAATATCAACTCTGTTACCAGCAGGGTCAACAGTAGAACGAGACACTTCTTTGCCCTCAGAATTGATAAAAGAACCAAGACTGAAAAATAATCTAACACTACATAAGAACTTCCACGCTTTTCCACCGGGTGTGCTGTAAAGATTATATGGGTTATTCATATCATCACGCAGTTGATTTATACCTATAACAGTGCATTTATAGCGTTTTAATATTGATACACATTCTTTTGAAAACCTTGTTAAAGACGCTGCTATACCGCCCATTTCCTTTTTATCTTCCAAACTTTCTTCTTTAACTGAATTTGGAATAAGTGCAGCAAGGCTATCAATAATAATTAGACCAAATAAATCTGTTCTTATACTATCAAGTATAATATCAAATACTGTTTCTGCACCTTCTGATTCTGGGCTCAATACTACAACTTCTTCGGGATTTACACCTAACGTTGCCGCCCATTCCTCGTCAAAAGTATGCTCAACATCTACAAAAAGAATATTTTTATGCCCTTCTTCAAGTTGATAATTTTTACAAATATCAAGTGCAGAAGTTGTTTTACCCGAACTTTCAAGACCTGCGAATTCTATAAGTCTATATTTAGGTATTCCTCCGTATAAGCAATAATTCGCTCTTGGAGAAGAAAAAGGTATTCTTTCATACTCTTTTTCTGAATTGCCAAAAGCAATAATTTCAGAACCTGCTTCCTTATTTATTTTTTTAATCCAACTTTCAAGTTCACTCATTATTCGCCTCTCATTTCCTTATAAGCAATTCGTCTATTTTGTATCTTTTTAATACCATTTAATAATTCATACGCCGCTTCAACTTTACTTTTAACAATTTTATAACTTCTACTTATTGCTGCAGATATTATTGATTGTTTTTGTGTTGCTAATTCAGCCATAGCGGTCTTTTCAGCGACTTTTCCTTCTGACGATTGATATACTTTATTATACAGTTCTTTTGTTAGTGCAGTGGATATATCATCTTTCATTCCAAGGTATTCTTGTTCATCACTTACTTCATATAAAGCCAATGGTAATTGAATAAGTAAATCATCTATTTCACTATCAGTTAAATCATCATCAGAAGTAGTCATTATATTTTTAATTTGATTAACTAATTTAGTTAAATCAAAGCAATGTTTATCAACTATTGCCTTTATTATCTTTTCAATCTCTTCTGATGAAATATCTACTTTTTCTAATATATCATTATAACTTTCCATATTATATTATACTAAAAAATTTGTCAAAATTGTAAACGCCATATACCCTTTTATATACTGCTGGTATAAGTTGTACTCTGCTATCTTCTGATACTATTAAATTTTTAATATTTATGCTTTTATTTCCATTTTGTTTAAGTTCATTAACATAATCTGCTTCTACCCAGTATGTTAATTTATGGTCTTTATACCATATCAAAAATCCAGCACGAGTACCATAATATTTCTTCTTTTCAAGTAAATCTTCAAGTTGTCGTAAGGCAGCAATAGACAAGGTATTTCCATCTATAGATTTACATTCAATGTAGTATATAGTTGGATATTTATAAGCAATAAAATCACAAGTTGTATGTATAGAAATATAGCCAGAAGTTGAATCATAAAGTCTTGTTATATCAATACCAAGGTTACTTATAGAACTTCTGACTATATTCTCAAAATCTTTTCCTCGATTTGTACTCATTTATATTTCTTACACTCATTTATATAATGACAATACTGACAGGCTTTTCTATTTTCTGTTCTTTCCGGAGGAATACTATCTTTAACAGCTTGATTTACTATTTCAAACTTAGTAACCATTTCGCCTTTTTCTTCCTCAGTAACAGTAGTTATGAATGTTTTAGGTACACATAAATCTCTTGATTCATAAAGCCACATTATTTTATTGATATTAAGAGCCAACGAATAACAAATAGATTGATTTCTATGCCCGTCATCAGCATTTTCTCTATAAGCATTTTTTCGTTCAGTTTCTGTCTTAATCTCTAATATATAATATGTGCCTTTATATCTTATGATACCGTCACACTTAAATCTAATATTATATCTTGTATCGTATAATAAAGTTTCAAATTCGCCTTCGTCTTTTACTTCAAGATAGTCTAATTTATTTTGTTTTATCCAATCACTTGGTTTCACCCATACACAATCTTTTCCACATTCTTGCATTTTGGATACATATTTCTGTATGGATTCGTGACTTGCACTTCCAGTTTCAGGAATTCTAACACCTGAATACTCAGTGATAGATATATCTCTCGGTGCTTTAACCATATCAAAATAACATAGTCTCAAGCAATTCATACTCGAAGGCTTAAATGCTTGTGATGGTTCCTTGTCGGGGTTGAGCATTGCTACTGTTGATTTAAGATCTAATAAGAAAGACTCGTTATCTGGCAATACTTCAACCGCCGACTTAACCATTGAAAGCAATGTCCTTGCTTTATTCGGCATCTTCTACCTCGTCTTCTTCAGAAACATATTCTTCTTCAACCTGTTCTTCTTCCTCAGTAGAAATAGAAGGAATAACAATATAAGAATTCGTAAGTTCAATACAAGCGTTACCTGTGTCACTAAATGAAATATTAACAGAATCCAACTCAACTGCACTGACAACCATTTTAAGGTCTGAAATATCTAAACAAGTTTCCAAAGAAGGGTTACCAGTAGGTCTGGAGAGATATAAAAGTTTTTCACAACCGTTACCTGCTCTATTCGTAATTGTAAGATAATCTTCGGTAAGAGTTAAGTTAATTGCATTCATATCTTCCGGTGCAATAAACAACGACATACGGTCAAGGACATTAACAAGTTGTGTTGTATTCAATTCAATCTTAGTACTGAAATTAGACGGAGTAATAAGTTGATTTGCAGCATCAATAGGGAATTTTTCAAAACCATCTACAACTGTACCTTGAATAAAGATAGTGTTAGATTTAATAATAAATTTAGAATCCGTATTAACTACTTTAATTTCATCTTCATCTATAAGTGCTAACAAATCTGCAACACTTGCAGGAAGTAACATATTGAAACTACCCAGTTTAGATTTAGAAATACAGAGGTTAGTTGTATTATAAGTATAAATTCTATTATGCGACACGCAATACGCCGAGAATTGAGGAATCTCTTTTGTTTTCGCTACTGCAAGTTTATTAAATTTATACAACGGAATAATATCTTCCTTTTTAACAGTAACAGCAGTTTCAATATCAAAATTAGTATCAACTGGAATACGAACAGTATTTCCTTCTTCGTCTTGTACAAGAGGCAGATTATAAACGCCATTACCACGGAAGAATAAAGACTCGTTTCTAATTTCAAGTCCAATGTCGTCAGTAGTTGTTTTAGAAACAAGTGACGCAAATAAAGCACTATCCGTGCAAGCATAAAATTCTTCGTTAGTATTAACTTTTACAGTAACCTCAAGATTAGTACTGCCATCAGTAGTAGTAAGAATAAGATCTCCGTCTTTTACTTCAATGCCGATGCAGTTAGTAAGCAAAAGCATAGGCAATCTGCTTGAACCTTTTACCGATTTTGTTACAACTGTTTTAAGTGTTTCAGTTTTGATTTTCAACATTTTTATGTTTCTCCTTGTAATATTTAATTAAATAAAATAAATTTATGAGTATGAGTGCAATGTTTAATGCTAAGGTGCTCCACGTTTTTGTTAATGCACCATATACTACAAATCCCATAGCACCTATTATATCTAATAACCTTATTGATATAATATTTTTACACGCAAACGCTAAAACAATAAATAGCGTTGAAATTATACCTAATATTTCTACCATATGAAATTTGATTTAGCGGCCTCGCCTCCGTCCACTAATATATCTTGTGCTGTCATAAATTTATTTGTAACAGTTAAAAAATATATCCATTCAGCGATTTCATCTGCTGTTGCCCATCGATTCAGCATTGTTTCAGATAATACTTTTTTCAGCATAGAAGGATTATCTAAAATATGTTTATTCAAAGCAGTACTTACACCTCCAGGGCAAAGATTGTTACAAGTGGCGTTATATTTTGCAATTCTACTGGCAACATTCTTGCCATAAGCATTCATTCCACCTTTACTTGCACAATATTCGTAAAATTCAGCACCTGTTAATGCACTTGCAGAAGATACCATAAGTACGCTCTTAATAGCACTTTGAAACGCATACTTTTCAGTAACATTTATAGTACCTATAAGATTATTTCCGATGTCATCTTCATTTTGAGTACCTGCGTTATTTATAAGAATATTAACGCCTTTTATATCAGGTAGTTGGTCAATAAAGCGAATATCGCAAACGATGTGTTTATAGTTATCGTCAGATATTGTACTATCTTCTCTATCTATACCTATAACATCGTGTCCTCTTTTTATAAATAACTTAGCGGTAGATTGACCTATTCCGGAACTACTTCCAGTTATAACTACTTTCATATATCTTTCTCCTTTAAGCAATACGAAATGTATTCATTTCCAATGCCTTTTGCTTCCCATTTTTTACAAACGTTGAATCCAATAGGAGAAAAGATTATTTCCATAATGAGCTCAGCAACTGCACCCGTTAGAGCACAAGTTATACACGCTAAAAATGTCCACTTAAATCCCCAATATTTAGGCGCAAATATCATAAATGTTAATACAGAGAATATTAAGTTATCTAAAAATTGACCTATCATCGTAGAGATATATGTTCTTGTTACATAGGCTAATTTACCATTAGGATTCTTATGAAACGCTTTACCTAATGCGTCGTTAGTAAAGTTATTTATGACTGCCGAAATTATAAAAGCAATCGTGCTACTTAAAAGAACAAACCAAGTTCCTCCTAAAACGGAGTCAATTGCAGAAAAATCACCTAAAGATTTATCTGTTGGAATTATACTAACAAGCCAAAACATTAAACACGTTAATACATTAGTGCCTATTGCTAATATAGATACCTTAGTTGATGCTTTAGGTCCAAATCGTTTAGTGATTATATCCATACACAAGAAGGATATCCAAGATACAGTAAACCCACCATCCAGCGCAAAAACCTGATTACCTGCCGCGTCATTAACAGACACTATCGTTTTGTTAGCCATCAGATTCATTGCTACAACAGATACAGCAAATAAAACTACTGTAACAGAAGGGATTGAATGAAATAAAATAGATGTTTCTTGCCATTCTTTTTTTGCCCACATTTTTAATTTTTCCATAGAAAAATCTCCTTATGTTTTATTATTTAAGCTGAAGGATTATAAGGAATACCTAACTTCAGCAAAATTCTATAACAGTTTACTATTAAAATAATTTATTCTTAAAAGTAGTAGCAGGTTTATACTGATAACTATCCGCCCATTTTTTAAGAAACATACAATTTGCCAAGGCTCTTGCTTCATTCTTTTCAGATAAGTCTTGCATACTAAACCCTAAAGAATCAAAATATTCAATAACAACATTTTTAGCCTTATCAGGTAAGCAGTTAACATTATCCTCACTGTATTCCCTTGAACTAACGTATAAAGTTCCCCAAGGGGTCATAACACTTCCCATAGCCGCAATTATTAACCAAGTAGTGGAATCCGCACTATAAAAGGGATAACGTTCCAAAACTTTAAGCGATGTCATTCCGAAAGCGTGTGTTTTAACATCAGGGTTACTCGAGTTCTTTATATGCTTAAAGCACTCTTGAATAAATGTTTCCTTTCTTTTAACAGTTAAATCATTGCTGGGAGATATTCCAATATATGGGATATGTTTACCATTAAATGTAGCCTCTAACATATTATCAAGCCACTTAAAATCTTCACCTTGGTGAAAAACAGGTAAACACTTATCAGGAGAAACTACTCTTTCTCTCATATATAAGTAGTTATCCCAACTTATAGCAGGTGCTTCTTCTATTTCCTGAATAGTTCTGGCTTTACCAAATGTGCCAGGAATCTTGTCAACTTGTGCAAATATAGTAACTTTATTGTCGAGAGAGTTAACATAATCTATGTAATCATCAACATTTACTTCTGCCCCTTTTGTATGTGCAGAAAAAGCACCCGAGTCAATAAATAACTTTGACTTTGAAGAAGTTGCATTTTCACAAAAACGTTTTATATCTGACCGGTTATTCAATTGACTGTACAATCTGTTACAGTCGTTCATATATAACCAGTTATCGCATACCTTGCCTCTACTACCTGCAAAATATAAATCAAAACTCATATCAATTACCTCAATATATTATACTAAGTTATATTGGTTTTTTGTAAACTATAATTCAATAGATTTACCGTACCATTGTTCTGTAACTTCTGCGTCACACTTTATCGGTAAATGAATAAATTGTTTTGCAGAATCTACCATTATTTTAGATACTAATTCAAATGCTTCTTTTGCGTTTTCTTTAGGTGCTTCAACAATAACTTCGTCGTGAATACATACTAATAATCTACAACCTAATTCTTTAAGCCGTTTATTATTGTAAATGTTAATCATTGACGATTTTGTCATATCAGCAGCACTACCTTGTATTCTACTATTAACGCATTGCCTTGTGGCATCTCCTACTTTTAACGAATTGTCTTTAATTTTAATACCATTTTTATATGCGTCTTCAATGATTTTCTGTTTTTCGGTAAACTTAAAACAATTTTTCAATTTATTATTATAAACTTGTTTTGTTTTTTCGTCAACTTCAAAAGATAATTCAGTTTCAGTATTAAATGACATAGGGTTAAAATCTACAGGTTTACTTGAAATCAATTCATAACTGTATTCGGGTAATAACATATCCGGTATCTGTCTTCTTCTACCTGCAAGAGTTTCTACATACCCATTTTTCTTTGCGTCTTCGACGGTTTGCTTAATCCATTTATCCGCTTGTGGATAAGATTTATGAAAACTATCAATAATCGCTTGTGCCTCTTTTACAGTCGAACCTGTCTGTTCTGCAATACTATTAGCACCTCTCGAATACATAATTCCAAGCAAAATAGATTTTGCGTTACTTCTTCTTTCTTTTCCTTCCGGATTAGTTGTGCCGTCAGGATTAAATTCAAGACACTGGTCATAAGGTTTTTTATAAACGTCCGAGGCAATCATCGCATATACATCTTTACCACCGTTAAAGTTAGCCATAAATTTTTCGTCTTGACTAAATTCGGCAAGTGTAAAAGGTTCTTGTTTAGAATAGTCCATTGACGCCATATAATAACCCGGTGATGCTATAAACATCTTTCTGATGTCTTTATTATGTGACGGAATATTCTGTAGATTAGGGTCACTTGAACTAAATCTACCTGTGTCTGCACCATATTGATTAAAACTTGCGTGTATTTTACCGTCGTTTAAGACAACTTCTGGCAATTTATCAATATATGTACCGATAAGTTTTTCAAGTTTTCTAACCTCTAAGATTGCTTTACATATAGGCAAATCAATTTTAACAAGTATTTCTTCACCTGTACCACGTGGTTTCTTCTTATCTACCGGCGGTATTTCAAGTATATCATAGAATAAAACTGCTAACTGAGTAGGGCTTGTTATATTCATCGGATACTCGATTTTCTTACCTTTATCCGCAAACTCTTTTATTTTAGCATTATACGGTTTTAACTCTTTTTCAACATTCTTATATGCTTCGTCAAGTAATTTATGATATTTAACACTAAGTGTTTTTGCGTAATCAATATCCAAAGAAATACCAGTATCCTCCATTGCTGATACTACTTCTATAAGGGGTACCTCTATATTCTTAAACACATTATAAACTCTTGGTAATTCTTTGAATTTTTCTTCTTGCCACAAATAGAGTTTATACGTTATATAAGCGTCAATAGCAGCATATAAAGAAAACACATCTACAGGTATAAGCGCCTGTTCCATACCTCTAAATAACGACTCAAAATCATATTCTTTCTTATGTTTTTCGAGTTTATCAGAATACTGAAATTTTAATGCTGCAGATTCAAGGTTATTTATACATCTTGCTGCAAGCATAGTATCCCAGTATATATCCAAATTAACGTTATAGTTAGAGTTAATAAATCGCTTATCGAACTTAGCATTGTGCATTATAACTTTCACATTATTATCTTTAATTAAATTGAAATATTTTTCTAATATTTCAGGTTGTAACTGATTAGATAATAATTGTTGCGTTACATAACTCTTATGGCGTGTGGGAATATAGATAGCCTTTTCGTTTGGAGTATATAAACAAACGCCTATAATATGATTGACAAGAGGGTTTAAGCCATCAGTTTCAGTATCTATAGAAATAATGCCGTTTTTGACGGCATTATCTATAAATTCTTTAAGTCGTTCTTCTGTCCGTACAACTTCAACAATATCCGAATATTTACCTAAATATTTATTAACATTTACTTTAATTAAATCAAGTTTATTCTGAATAGTGTTAGTTCTGAACGATTTACTTGACGACAATTTTGTCTGTTTAATAAGTTGTTTATCGGAAACTTTATTTCTGCTTAAATCACCTATAAGTGAATTTTTAAGCATTATCCGAGTCTCCTTGTTCTACGAACAGGCTGTTCCTCTTCTTCGTCTTCTTCTACAACTCGTCTTGAAGTTCTTTCTTCTACAACTTCTTCATCTTCCGTATCAAAAGGCGGTTTATCTTTTTCTACTTTTTCACGAGATTCTGTTTTAGGAAATCTACCCTTTTTAGTGTAGTAATCCATTTCATCAAAATCTTTTTTCATAACCATCTTACCAATGGGGTCAAAAGGTTCCGGCAAGTCATCTTCGTTATAAGTGCAGATATCATAGAATTCTGTATCTGTAATAGGGAAGATTTCATAAGAAGTATTCTGGTCGCCTTTTTCGCCGTTACGCGTAATTTCAAAAAGCATATCTGTCAGAGGTTTCTTAGATGCGTATCTCGCACTAAGTGCTGTAATTTTATTGATATATTTTTTGCCGCGTTCCCATACTTCGTAAGTATATTTTCCAGTAGGATTACCTCTTTTATCCTGTTCATAGACAAGAAGTTCAAGATACATCTTAATAGATACTCGCATACCTGCTTTACAGAACGGGCAATCGTCAATAGAACCGTTAGGTTTTCTAAGACAATTTACTTTACGCTGAACACCGTCTACATCGACATTTTCGTGTACAGGTGTAATAAATACATCGTCGATAGAGTCTGCAAGAATTCTTACGATAGCACTATCGCCATCATTTGAAAGAGTAAAGAAAGTTGTGTTGTTTTCAGAAGAAGAATAGTTGTCAATGTCTTTGTAACTAATTTTTCCCATTTGTTTTTGTGTCTCCTTGTTTTTTATTATTTTGTGTATTTTTATCGATAGGTTTTATTTTCCAAGCCCATCGGTAGAACCATACTGAAAGTTTTTTCGCTAATTTCATATATACCTCAACCATTGTATTCAATGTAATATACTTTTGAAACTAATAAAATTGTAAATTTAGTCAAGTACAAACTTTAATTTTTGCTTAAGATTTTTAACAGCAATCTGAACTGTTTGTCTGCTTACACCGAGTTTATTCGCAATCTCTTCTCTTGTACAGGTATCACTTTTCATAAATAAATAACATACCTTTTTCTCAATTAAAGATAAATTACTATGTTTAATCGTATCAATGAGTTCAACTTCACTCATATAATTGTCGAAATGATTATATGCGATAAAGTTATCGTCGTTATCATAACCTGTGTTGTCCTCGGTATCGTTACTTAAACTACTGCAATCACAAAAATTTATTCTTCCTCTACGGCTATATTTCTGAAGATATGCTACGAATTTTTCGTTTATATCTTTTATAGCAAACGTTATATATTTAACACCTTTATTAGCGTCAAACGCTTGCATCGTAATATTGAGTTGTTGTGTAATTATACTTGCTTTGTCATCTTCCGGAATTGAATAAAATTTACTTGCAAGATTATACAATATTGTAAAGTTCCTACAATACATTTCAGCGAGTATAGACGCATTTAAGTCTGAATGTTGATACGCAATGGCTAATTCTTCATTAGCCATTTTTGCGTATTTTTCGTCCCTTAATGTTGATAACATTTTGAAAGTTGCGTTCATTGCTTTCAACTCCTTTGATTAGTATTTAAGGTTAAGTTTTAACGTCGGGTTCTTTGCTGCTACGATAGCAATCATAAGCCCAAGCATTGCTGCAATCTCACCATTTTGTACACGCTGCATATAAATAAGAGGGTTATTTGTATCGCGTTTAGGAAGATAATGCGACGCGTAATCCGATACTGCTTGCAATGCTTTCCACGCTGAATTGTTAAAGTTTTGAAGGTCTGCTTGGTCATAAGCCCTAAGAAGTTCTACTCTTGCATCTTCTGCTCTACTTAAAATAGTATTTGTAGCATCTTCTTTTGTAGGAATAAGTTTATACAAACTATCTTCAAACTGTTCTCTGGTAAAAGGTGTTACTGCAAGTATTTCTGCATCTTTCTTAACATCTTCAATATATACAGCGTGATTTTTCATTACAACTGATGCTGTTTGAAGTTTACTCATAACCTGGTTGCTATGTTTGATTGAAAGTTTAAGAGACGCTTGTTTTGAAGCCACTGCCAAGCAGTTTTGGCACCATACACGAATAGGTGTAAACATAACCTTTAAGGCACCACTGCCGTCGTGGTAGTTACTGAACAAAATATAAGGGTCGAACGGGTCGTCCAAAATTTGAATAGGGTCTGTTTTTGCCAAAACAAAAGCACCACGCCCATTATCAATAACACCAGCGGTTTCAAAATCTGCTCCACCGTTGCCAATGATTTCATCAATGAACGAAAATGCTTGTTGGTTTTGTACGATATTAAAGTTTTTACCTACAACGCCAAGAATATCATTCGTATCTTTGCGTACAGTTGCAAATTTATCTTTAACCAATGTTCCATCAGCAAGATAAATTTCTTTCTTTTCTACTTGATAATCAAGCCCACTGATTTTAAGTGCTTCCGCTGTTTTTTGTGTGCCAGTGATTTGTGTTCCAATGCCGTTAAAGTAAGATTTTCTTGAATCAAAAGTTGCTAACATTTTTGTACCTCATTTTTGACGTTTTATTTTTTGTTGATAATAGGTTCGTCACTTCCTATATCCTTTTTACATTATTTATTATATATTATCTTTTTAATTTTGTAAACCATTTTAATATAAATTTTTTAATTTTTTTATAAATATTTTTTCTCAAGTTTTTCAAACTGTTCTAAAGTTAAATCATTTACATCTTTTCCTTCATACATATCTATAACTTTAATTAGTTTATTTGGCATTAGTTCTTCAAACCTTTTAGCACCTTTCCTTCCTGCCGAATCTCCATCAAAACAAAGTATAAATCTTTTTATATCCGTTTTTTCTAATTGCTTTTTTTGATAATCAGTTAAACTTGCACCCATTAAAGCAATAGCAGGTCGTCCCCATTTCCATAATGTTAAGCAATTAAAAAAAGATTCTACAACATATACTTCTTTAATATTATTTTTGACAATTTTATCTAACGCATAAACAGGTTTCTCACTCGATTTTGGATAATGGAAAAATTTACCTACAACGCTTCTTTCAGCAACGAACACACAATTACCTTTTATGTCATTAACCGGAAATGTTATAGTATTATTTTCTTTATTATACCCTATATCAAATTTATCAACTATTTCTTCCGTCAACCCACGTTTCCACATATATTTATGATAATAACGATATTTATCCAATACATCGTCTGTTATATATGTATTTGACCTGGATATTTCATTTCTAACAGGTATCTCTATATCGTTACGAATATTATATATAGTTTCAATAAAATTCGTAAACAACCATTGTATTCCTTTTATACCGCCGTCATCATAACCCATCACATTGCTTATCATTTCTTCAAATGGCACAGCATAACCGCAAGTGAAACAATGACAAAACCCGTCAGTCTTTCTAACGCCACAAGACGGTTTTCTTTCGTTATGATTAGAATGACGCGGACAAGTAAGCATTATATCATTACCGGCATCTTTGATGTCGTGAAAATAATCCTCACCTAAATCAAGCATATACTGTCTAAGTGCTTGAATAACTTCTAATACACTGGTATTAAGTTGTCTACCTGCTACTGTTATCATTAGAATGGTTCGTCACTATCTGCTGCTCTATATCTGTTATGAGTTTCCTCACAAGTATCTCCAGATTTAGCATCATCTTCTGCTGGCATATAAGTAAATTTTGCACAGTCAGCGTCCCAGTTATATAATAATTTATCGCCAACGTGTCCATCTCTATGTTTCATAATTCTTAATTCCATAATACTATTTTCACGTTGTTTAAGACTTATAATTGTTGTTGCGTCTTGTGCGATTCTGTCACTACCTGCAATCATATCCGTTTCTGGATTAGTTACATCTTTTCCTGTTGCTGACCTATTCAACTGTGCTACTACCATAATAGGTATTTTTAATTGTGTTTGCAATAACTTTAGTTCCATTGATAACGCTTCAAATCTATCATTACGATTTTTTGCGTTATTAGCATCTTTAAGCAAAGAATACTGGTCAACTACAAGTAATTCAATATTATATTTTTCTACAAACGCTTTTAGTTTAGCAACAGTTGCCATACCGCCAAGACTGTTTGGCGTACAAACATAAAATTTGTTCTTTAACCCTTTATAATCTTTTGCATATTGATAGTAACTCTGTTGTACATCTTCAACGCCTTTTTGTAATTTGAAATTTGATATATTACTGTTAATAGTATCAAGTCTATAACCAACTTTATCTTCGGACATTTCTCCACTATACATACCAACAGTGATGTTATCTTTTATTGCCGCTTCATTTGCAAATTTAGTAGCCCACCAAGATTTTCCCTGATTAGTTCTTGCAACTATTAAAATAAAATCTTCGTTTTTATCCCAACCGCCAAGAACTTCGTCAAGTTCTGTAAACCCTGTTGTTATAAAATATTTTTTCTGATTTGTTATTTTATCTAAATATTGTTCGTACCTTTTATCAACGTCGCTATATAACTCTACTGCTTCTATTCCGGAACATTTATTAAGAGTTGCCATTTTAGAAGTGATGAAATCAACTGCCTCACGGCTATCTCCGTTAGTTAAAATGTCAGCACTTCTTTTTATAATAGGTACGGCTTGATTATATACATATTCTTCAACAAGACTATCCAGTAAATATTTCTTAGTTTCAAGAACATCAATAAATTCCCAATTATTAAATCTATTAACAAATGTTTCTTTATCGCAAACATTGCCATATTTGTTATAATGGTCAGTTATGAATTGAAATTCTTGTTTATAATTTGGAAAGTATTTACTATCTATACCGTTAAGTACAATCATAGAATAGTCTTTCGTATTAAGAATATAATTCAATACTTGTGCTTCAATCATTTCTTACTCCTTGCGACTATCCCCTGTCTTAAATTCAATAACTGTGCAGTCCTTGCATACTCTGCTATAAAGTCTTGGACCAAGTATATCCGGTAACGTATCTAATGTACCATTAGTGGTGAATATGTTACTCTTTCCGTTAAATACACGGTCATTTATATAACTATACAAATAATCGTGTTCAAAATCAGTAAGACTTTTTATGCCAATATCGTCCCAAACAACTAAATCTGCTTTTTCTATATTGTTTTTAATGTGTTCTATATACTCACTATTTGCCGATATTTTTTCTTTTTCAGCAATGCAAAGTTTAGCGGTATTTATAAATAAACCACGAACATTAAAACTATCATATGCCCAGATTTCATTGAAATATCTCAAAAGTAGTTTAACCGCCCAGGTAGTTTTACCGTTACCGGTAAAGTTAGAGCATATACAAAGATTCTCCCCGTTTTTAACAAAATCAACAATATTGTTTTTAATGTTGTTTAATTCTTTATAAGCACCTATATCTTTTTTAGGTACCATAAGTTTTTTAGGTCTTTGTTGTTTTTCAGGTAAAAGGCTGTTTGTTACCAGATAATGGAATTTAATATATCTGACACACCCACCATTGCAGTCCATAGTGTTATATTTACTGCATACTTGACTGTACCAACATTTTTCTTTTTCAAATTTATAGTTATATTGCATCGTTTGCCTCTAATGTTTTATACTTTGATTATCATAAATTTTGTAAATCTTATACCCAAAGCAACTCTCCTGTTTCTTTTGCTTCTTCCTCTCTTTCCTTAACATATACTTCCCAGGCTTCTCTTCTACTCATACCAGGTTTTTGATATTCTGCGATTAAATCAGGTGCACCATATCCATCTTCCGGCTTTGGTGCGGGAATATCATAAGTTCTATTTGGTTTAGCGTATTTATTACTTTGTGTTTTTGGCACAGTATAGTTAAAATTGTTATATCCTGCCATCGCAGCATTGTTTATACAGTCTATAATCTCCGATTCTTTATACTGTTTTTGAAGTTCTTTTAACTTTGACATACTCATATCAAATTGTGTGCTTGTCATAAGTTTCTTGTTTTCAACTAAAACATCAATCCACTTATAGAGCGATTTTGCAATATTTTCATTAAATAACTTTGCAATTTTATTTTTATATATTACTGAGATTGATTTTTCTTTATTTAATCTATTTTGAATATTTTTATCTTTTTTAGTTTTTAACAAATCTGAATTTGCTTTTGTTAAATTTGCATTTTCTATAATATTTTCATTAAAATTATTTAACGATTTAGGGGAAGAATTTTTAGAAGAAATTATAGTATCATCGGAACGGTGATTAACCGTTTCCGTGTAACTACTATTTATAGTAGTTATATTATCTTTTTTATTATAATTATTATTATAATTAGTGGTAATGGAATCATTATCAGCAGTGGTAATGTTTTCATTACCTACAGTGGTATAGAAATCATTACCAGTAGTGGTAGCGTTTTCATTACCAGTAGTGGTATAGAAATCATTACCACTGTAAAGAGGATTTAATAACCTCTCAGGTATAACTTTGAAATAGTGACGAGAAGGTAATCCTTTTTTAGATATTTCAAGAATTCCAAGATTTTTTAACGTCTGTTTTGCTTTTCTTATAGCATATACAGTTAACCCTGTATCTTCGGAAATTTTTTCTTCCTCTCTAAAAAATTCTTCATTATTAAAAGATTTTTGATAACTACACATTGCACCAAGAAGTATAGCCTCTTCAACGCCATACTTACTTGCAAATTCCTTGTTATAAATAATATAACTATCTGATGCTAATAAACTAACTAAATCCATAAATACCTCATTTTTTAATATTTTGCTGATATTCTTGCCAAAGTTGATTACCAACTACTTTTAACATTTCATAAACTTGTTGTTGATTTGCACCTGGTTGTAAATTATTATCCGCTATGATACCTGCGGCAAACCAAAGTGCTTTTGTTTTAACGCCAAGTTTATTAGACATTTTATGTTTTTGTTTAATTGCGTTGTTTGTGATTCGTTGTAATTCTTTTTCTTCCATATAATCTCCAATATAAAACAAAAACCCTACCTACTAAATATGCCAAGTATCTAATAGGTAGGATTTTATCTTTTTAATCCCTGATATTCAATTGTCCGATATTCACCTTGGCACTGAGTATCAGGTTACAATATATATTATACAAAAATATTAAAAATTTGTAAACGATTTTTAATAAAAAATTAAAAATTATTTTATAAGTACTCTTAATTCGTGTTTCTCTATTGTAAATGGTGCAAAATCTGCAGCATCAATTTCTTTTCTCGCCATAGCCATTGCAATTTCAGATTCGTCAAAATATTCTTTTGTATGAATATATTTGTCTAATCCTTTTTCTTTAAGATATTTAATGACTAATTCTTGATTAAATGTTGTTTTATCAACGTCAAGAATAGAAACTGAAATGCCATTTTGTCCAACATACTTAGTTTCATTTGCCGCTTGTAGTATATTTTTAATTTCTTCTCTACCTGCTTTAACTTCGTCTGTTAATACTTTACAAGCGTCATTTTTTGATTTAGTTGATTCAAGTAATTTGTCTAATTTTTCATTATATTCCATAGTTTTTATTCTGCAATTAAATCCAGCAGAACCTCCTTTGTTAGTCTTTGTATTTTTCCATCAACGATAAAATCGCTCATATCTTTTTTAGTATGTATAAGTTTCCAAATTTTATCATCTATTGTTCCTCGAGCATTTAATGATATTATATTAACTGTTGATTTAGTACCTATTCTGTATGCTCTACAACACGCTTGGTCATAGTTAGCATAAGTCCAGGGTAAATCTAAGAAGAATACATAACTTGCAGCAGTAAGTGTTAATCCTGTACCTGCTGCACCTATTGTGCCTATAAGTACTTTACATTTAGGGTCAGTTTGAAATCTTTTAACTTCTTCCTGTCTTTCATATGTATCAACTTCTCCAGTTATTATTGCTGGATAATATTTACGAAGTCTTTCGGCAGTAGGAGTTGTCATAGATGTCCAGTTACTAAATATAATACACTTATTACCACAACTCGTTATATCAGCTACTAACTGTTCTAACCTATCTAATTTAACACTTTCGTGAATTGTTGAACTAAGTATAGAAGTATCCCCTGTTGCTTGTCTCAGTCTTAATAACTGCGTTAAAGGGTTAGGTGAATTAACGATAAGGTCAATATTATCTCTTATCTGTTGTCCTACTTCATTATATATTTTGCGTTGATTTTCACTTAACTCAACATATTCTACTTGTTCTATTCTTGGCGGTAAATCAAGTTCATCTTCTTTTAGTCTTCTTAACATACAAGAAGATAAAGATTGTTTAAGAATATCAAGATTTTTATACCCTGTTACTTGATGCCCACCAAATCCGCCAAATGTGCAATAATAATTTCTAAATGTAGAAAAATTAGCATTTTCCACACCCAACCATTTTAATGCTACATATACATCAAGTGGAGCATTCATTACAGGTGTGCCTGTCATTGCTACTTTATATTTGAAATCATTTAATTTTTGTAATCCTCTGCTTTGTGCGGAAGTAGGGGTTAAGCAATGGTGAAATTCATCAAATATTATCATATTTATAACATCTGATTTCTTTCTTAATTCTTTTACAAAATCTTCATTTCTTAATGTTTCTATATTAACAATTAAGAAAAATTCATTATGATTTTTTAAGTCATCTATTTTATCTTGTGTCGAGCCTGTATAAGCATTTCCATTTTTTCTATATCTTGTACCAAGTACAAAGGCATCTTCATTTGTATGAATTTTAACTTCGTCCTGCCAGTTATATTTAAGTGAATTAACCCCGCATATAATTAAGCATTGTTTAACTTGTCCTAATTGTTTACGAAGAACCGCTAAATCAAGACTTTGTTTTGTTTTACCTAAACCTTGGTCGTCGGCAAGAATAAATGATTCGTGATTAAGACCATACTCAACACCATCTAATTGATAACCATAAGGTTTGGTCTTAAATTTGAAATCTTTCGGAATTAAACTTTGTTTAATATCAAGTTTATCATAGTATATTGTAATAGGAGTATCCTTAAATTTAGATACCAAATAAGGTAATTTATCTACAGGTACTTCCCATATTCTTGATTTTGGGTCATAGTTACGATTTGGCAATTCTTTAATTGCTGTAATGTAATCTAAGTTTACCTTTTCAAATACTATGAAGCAGCTGGCTAACCCAACTAACTTTTTTGGCGTTGATATCATTATGGTTATCATATTATTTATAATATACTACATTTTATTTAATTATTGTAAAGGTTGTGTTGCAATATGTAGTTTACCTTTTCTTTCGTATTCTACTTTGAACCGTCCATTTTCTATATAACATTGTTTTATGTTACCATCTCCGAGAATGATTTGATTTATACAAGAACAAATATTCTCAGATAAAGTTTGTACAGAATCGGGTAATTTAACGGAATTCTCCTTTTTAGAAGCGATTTTAACATCTTTACTGTATAAATTATCAACAACTTCTTTTTTGTCGTTAAAAACAAAGATAAGGAGTCCTTCTGGTGTTACTCTTTGAGCGTTTCCAAAACGAGATATAGTATCAGTTGGTTCGTAACTATATACAACATCAGATATATAAAATCTGGTTATGTTTCCAGAACTATTTGGTTTTTCTGTATATAGTTTTGCTTGTGTATTATTCCTTTGAGTCAGTGGTATTTTCATTGTTTTTCTTTTTCCTTTTCTTAGTTTCTAATATATCTTTTCCAAGATAATTTTTCGCACAGAACATAGTTATTACAATTCCAAGAGCAATACCTACTATCGCTCCAATAAAAAACATAAGTGCTAACATAACTATTTAGTTATAAGTGTTGCGGTCAGATTGCCTTTGCCAACGTAACGCCCGTTTTCATTAAGAGTAAAATTAGCTTTAGCAAGATATCTGCCTTTATAGTGAAGATTTTTATCATAGATTATAACGTCACCATTATCTTGGATATGAAGTGTTGCCAAAATACCACCTCTTTCATCTCTTAAAAATGTTGATTGCATAATTTTATTCTCCTTATTTAATAAATCTATAAACTGGTTCTTCAACCATTCTTTCCACATAAACACCTTGTGGTAATTTAACAGTATTTATAAGTTGATATATACCTATAACTTCGTTGGTATTTTCATCTGTTAGTTCATACTTAGCGGGTTTAACGAGTTCAAAAGATATATCATTATTGTATATATTTTCGTGATAATTGATATCTCTTAGACCATAACTTCCGTCGCATTCTGAAGCCCATCTTTCAAGTTCGTTAAGTAAACCATCTGCATCATATTTTAATTTTTTTATTTGCTTTTCGTATTCTTTATAATTTGTAAGTTTCATAATATTGTCCTTTTAATAAGTGATACCCACTATATCGCATATTTGTTTTTCGTCGGTAAAGATTTCTCCGTCGTCTACACGGATAGCAGCGCTTTCACCGCTTGCACAGTTCTTATACCACAAATAGTATTCGCCATCCTTGCCGTTGTGGTCGGTAAGATAACCGTGTTCCCAATCGTTTTCAATTGTTTCTTCAAATTCTCCTACGGTATAATTTGCATAGTCGCCAATATAATTATAAAGACGTTCTGCTGCTTCCTTTGTTTGTTTGTTCATTGTACCTCTCGCTCCTCGTTTTCAGTAATAAATTCAATAGCGCTGTCAATTGTTATATAAGCCTTGTCTCGTGCGTAATCGGTTAATTCGCCGTCGCTATCCCACGCGATTTCTTCTTTGATTTCTTCAAGTTGTTTAATGATTTCAAATCTCATCATTTCTTGTTCTTCTCCTCTATAAGATATTCAGACAGTCTTTCTTTAATTAGTATATATTCCCAGTCGTTAAAAATCATTTCCCCGAATTGAGCACAAGTTCTACAAGCCTTTCTTTTCTCATAAAATAATTTTCTTACTTCATCTCGTGATAATTTAGCAAGTTCTTCTTTGTTAATCATAGTTAAATTTAACCCCTTTAATTATATTATTTTTAGTAATTAAACAATTACCCGGTCCATTTCAACTATGTGGTTTTCGGGTATCCAGTGAAGTTCTTCACAGCCTTCCGCTTTAAGGGTGTCAGCATATTCTTTCATCTTTTGGTCTGCTTCTTCTTCACTGCTTGCTACAACATATCTTGTTGTTCTATCATCACAGTCATCGCCCCACCAACATTTGATTTCGTAAACACTTTTAACCATTTGTTCTGATTTTCTCATTTTTAACTCCTCTGGACCTTTGTCCATATCCTTTTTACAATTATATTATATATTATCTTTTTAATTTTGTAAACCATTTTAATATAAATTTTTTAATT